>Ga0118677_10005572_pt1 | contig 21947 bp, 18 predicted proteins | sample AliMusrvi5mmetaG_FD_86154 | JGI IMG/M metagenome (GOLD analysis project Ga0118677, IMG submission 86154)
AACTAAAGTTACAGATACCCCGCTGCTTGCGGCGTGGTGATTCATTGTGCTCAAGCGCGAAAAAATTTTTGTGATCGCAAACGTTGAAGCAAGCGGCATGAACAACGCGGTTGTTGCCAGAAAGGATTCAGGTGTCTTGGCACCTGCTGACTTGAAAGGAAAACGCATTGGATTTACACCAGGCACCACGTCAGATTTTTTTCTTGATTCTCTGCTGACGGTGCATGGCATTACTCGGCACGCAATCCAAGCCGTCGCTATGAAACCCGAGGAAATGCTGGACGCAATCGAGAACAAAAAGGTGGACGCAGTATGTACCTGGAACTATCCTTTGGCTCAAATAAAGAAAAGACTCGGGAACAATGGGGTCGTTTTTTCTGACCGGACTATTTATACCGAAACGTACAACGTTGCCGCACAGCAGGAATTTGTCCAGAAAAACCCGGAGACAGTTAAACGCTTTCTCCGTGCCATTATCAAGGCGGAAAATTTCACGGCAAAACATACGGAAGAAGCACAGGCCATCATGTCCGCATCATCAAAAATCGACATTGACCTTGTTCGTGAAGCATGGAAAGCCTTCAATTATCAGGTTGTTCTTGACCAGAGACTTGTAATAACGCTGGAGGATGAAACTCAATGGGCGATGAAGAACAAATTAACCGACCAGACGGTCATGCCTGATTACCGCAAGTTCATCCATTTTGATAGCCTCAAGGCCGTAAAACCAGAAGCGATCAGGTAGGCAAATATGCGCATCACGACAAAACTAAAGACGATTTCAGGTTTTATGGTCGCAATTCTCGTCGTACTGATTCCGGTTTTCATCTGGTCGTTCAGCGAAACCAGGAAAGCAAGTGATGAGCTTGATCTGGCCGATAAGATTCAGTCTAATTTCTTTGAGCGCGCATCTCATAGAGACAGGTATTTCCTTGATCACTCGGATATCACGCGGACCCGCTGGGAGGAAAGTAAGAAAGAATCTGACCGACTTCTTCAACAAGCCAGACTTCAATTTCATAGCAAGGAAGATCAATTAATAATTGACAGACTGACGAACGATATCGAAGACACTGCCGTAATCTTCCACCGATTAGTTGCCAACATCGAAAAAATGAAATCGGAAGTCGAAAATTATGAAGTTAATGAAGACCTATACAAGCGGCTGTCCAGCCAATTACTCCTTAAAGCGACTTCGGTACGTAATTCGGTCATACGTTTGAAGGATAATTCTGCGAAGAATGAACAGTACTACTACCAACAGTTGGCCATTGTTGTCACTGTGCTTGTGAGTGCGCTGGCATTGACCATAATTCTGTTGGCATTAAGTCTGGTGAGGTTGATTAGAGACCGCTTGAAGCCCCTGCACGAAGGAACAAAAATAATAGCCGATGGTGATCAAACTTTCAGGATCAGGTTCGATGGCGCGGATGAGTTTACTGAACTCGCCCAGTCTATAAATTCCATGACTGACTCGCTTGAGGTTGAAATAAATGAACGAAAACATTCCGAAAAGGTCTTTCGTTTCCACAGCAATATTTTTACTAATCTTTCAGAGGGTATCGTACTTATTCGGGTTAGCGATGGCAGTATTGTTTATTGTAACCAGCAATTTGAACGCCTCTTCGGTTACAACTCCGATGAACTCATAGGTAAAGCTGTAAGTAGCCTTAATGCCCCATCCGAGTTGAGCCAAGAAGATGTCGCCACCTTGATTATTAAAGAACTTGCCCAAAATGGAATGTGGAGCGGTGAAGTCGAAAATATCAGGAAGGATGGAACTCATTTCTGGTCACATGCCAACGTTACGTCTTTTAACCATCATGAATTCGGTAATGTTTGGATAGCGGTACATGAAGACATCACAAAAAGGCGCCAAGCCGAGAAAGAACTCTATAAGAGTGAGAACAGATTCCGCACTCTTGCCACTCATGTCCCAGTCGGTATTTATCAAACTGATGCAGACGGTAATTGCGTTTACGTTAATAAAAAATGGCGTGACCTGACCGGCCTTACTGAGTCGCAATCGATGGGGACCGGTTGGGTGGATGCGATACATCCGGAAGATCGGGAAGATGTGTTTGCCGAGTGGAATGTAGCCGTTTCCGGACATCGCCCCTTTGAATTGGAATACCGCTTTAAAACTCATGAAGGCTCAGTTCGTTGGGTTACCGGGCTTGCAGCAGCGATAGAAGATGAGCCGGGTGTTATCTCTGACTATATTGGCTCTGTTACTGACATTACTGAACGCAAAAAGACGGAAATAGAGTTGCGTAAGAGCGAAAGAAACCTGCAGGAATCACAGGTGGCCGGACGCGTCGGAAGTTATGTATTCGACATTCAGCGTGATGTCTGGTCGAGTTCACCGGTTATGGATGAGATATTCGGAATCGGAACGGATTATCCTCGGAACTTGGTAGGTTGGACGCAGATTATACATCCGGACGAACGTGAATCAATTAATAAGTACTTCAGCGAAATTATTGCGGAGCATCGGCCGTTTAATAGGGAATATTGCATAGTGCGCATCAGTGATGGAAGCGAATGCTGGGTGTCAGGTGTTGGGGAAATTGAGTACAACACAAACGGCGTAGCCATCATGATGGCAGGTATTGTTCAAGACATCACTGCGCGGAAACAAGTGGAACTGGATTTACTTGCAGCTAAAGATCTTGCCGAATCCGCCAACCGTGCCAAGAGTGAATTCCTTGCCAACATGAGCCATGAGATACGCACCCCCATGAATGGTATTGTCGGCATGTCTCAACTTCTGGCGTTAACTAAACTGGATAAAGTGCAGCAGGCATATGTAGGCACGCTTCATGATTCCTGCAATAATCTTCTCTCCCTGATTAATGACATCCTCGACCTTTCAAAAATAGAGGCGGGAAAGATCACACTCGAATCAATCGAGTTTAGTCTAAATCAATGTATAAACAGCGTTATCTTGCTGCTAAAATCTGTTGCCTATACAAAGAAACTTTTTCTTAACATGGAAGTTGATCAGAATGTTCCTCTCGTTTTACGGGGAGATCAACTACGAGTAAAACAGATTCTTTTGAATCTTGTCGGGAATGCCATAAAGTTCACTGAACATGGGGGCATTACTGTCACGGCAAAGACCATTGAACATCATGACAGCTCAATACTTATTGAAATTGCGGTGCGTGATAGCGGAATTGGTATTTCTTCAATTTCTCTCGACAAAATATTCGAGCCATTTGTACAGGAAAATGGCACTTCAACCCGTTTGCATGGCGGTACAGGACTGGGGCTTTCCATCAGTCGCCATCTTGCGGAACTTATGGGTGGCACTATATCCGTTGAAAGCACGACTCAAGCAGGGAGCTGCTTCAGAATCATTCTCCCCTTTACCGTATCACAGGCTGCTCTTCCTCAAGAAGCTCGCCTGCCTCAAGCAATGAATGGCTATGATTGTCCGCCACTACGAATACTTTATGTGGAGGATAACCCTACCAATATCACCTATGGGAAAGTCCTGCTCAGCAAATTGGGACACGAGGTTGTTGTCGCAGAGAATGGTCGTGAGTGTCTGGCGATAATGGAAAACGACACTTTTGATCTGGTGTTGATGGATATCCAGATGCCGGTCATGAATGGCGAAGATGCTCTCAAAGAAATCCGCAGGAAAGAGCAGAGCACCTCATTCTACCAGCCTGTTATTGCCCTTACAGCATATTCGATGCGGGGCGAGAAGGAACGGTTTCTGGATGAAGGTTTCGACGGATACATCTCGAAGCCGATTGGTATCAGCAATTTGATTCATGAGATCAAGAAGTTGACAAGTGCACCTGAAAAAAACATTGCCATGAAAACAGGGGAAAACAATGACAACGCGTAGACATAGAATCCTGATTGTTGATGACGAGCCAGCAAATCTTCAGCTTCTGGAAGCTGCTCTCAAAGACAATTATGATATTTGTGCCTCACTGAATGGCTTTGATGCAATTGACCAGGTAAATGTGCAGTTACCAGATTTGATACTGCTTGATGTTATGATGCCTGATATCAACGGGTTTGAAGTCTGCAAACTCATCAAGGAGAATCCTTTATTTGTTGATATTCCTGTTATCTTTCTTACTGCTATGGATACCCTTGAAGGGATACTCCAAGGGCTTGACATAGGCGGAATTGACTATCTGACGAAACCTGTAAACCTGAAATTGCTCAAGCTACGGGTACGAAATCACATCGAATCAAAGGAACGCAATGATCTTGTAAAGGAACAGCGAAATCTACTGACCCAAAAGAATATAGAGCTTGAAGCGGCTCTTGAGCGAGTTAAACGGTTGGAAGGGATTATTCCTATCTGCACGTATTGCAAAAAGATCAGGGATGATAAAAAGAGCTGGCATCAATTAGAAACATACATTAGCAAACATTCCGAGGCTGTGTTCAGTCACGGTGCTTGTCCAGACTGTGTTGCTGAACAGATGAAGATAATTGAGAGTATGTAGTAAGCGCCGATAACTCATTTACACAATCCAGTTGACAGGCTCCTGTTAACCAGAATGTGTAAATGTTTTTCGGTGGTTTTCACAAATCTTGATTACAGTAATTTCCCTTATGTCTAACTTAGCTCTATGCTTGAATTCCTCTCAAGTACCTCAAGAACAGCGCTTGTAAGAGTTATCGAATCAACTGGTTTTTGTAGAACTTTATCGGCATGTAATTTCTTGCACATTGCCAATAGGTAGCTTTGATCCAAAGAAACAGACCCTCCCGATATAGCAATAACTTTCGGACGGTTTGTCCGATCTAAAAGCCAAATTAATACACCAAGACCATCCTGCTCGGGCATGATAACATCTGTAATTACAAGGTCAAATTGCTGATCTTCGAGCAGCTTGATTCCTTGTATACCGTCTACAGCAGTCGAAATATCGTGATGTTCTCTCTCCAGAAAAGAGGTAAAAACCTTCAACACCTGTTCGTCATCGTCAATGAGAAGAATCTTCGCCATTACTGCTCCTCTTCGTTGCTGAGTACCCGCTTTAAATATCCACTCAGCGTTATGAAATTATAAGGTTTCTGAATAAAATGTTCTTCTTCACTTAACAGTACATGCTCTGTTGAGAAGCCTGAAGCATAGATACATTGCAACTGGGGTCTTAATTCCAATATTCGCTCCATCATAGCTTTGCCGTTCATTTCCGGCATGACATAATCGGTTAAAACCAGGTCAATCTGGATAGAAAAATCTCTGGCCAGTTCGAGTGCTGCGCTCGGAGTTGCGGCTTCATGGACGGTGTAGCCTATTTTCCTCAGAAACTGTGAAATGACACTCCGTACGGCATCCTCATCCTCAACGAACAATAGGGAACAACTACCAGTATATATGGTGTCAGTTTCCTTTGTGGCCTCTTTTGTTGATGCACTATATCGTGGAATGTAAACCTTGAATTCAGTTCCATAGCCGACGTTACTGGTTACATCAATGCAGCCGCTGTTCTGGCGAATTATGCCGTATATGGTGGCGAGTCCGAGTCCAGTCCCTTTGCCAACTTCCTTTGTTGTAAAAAAAGGTTCAAATATACGGGTCAACGTTTCTTTATTCATTCCGCTTCCGGTGTCACTAAACGTTATTAAAACGTAATCGCCTGGAGTGACATTGATGCTGGTACTGCTGTTTATCTCATAAGCGGTATTTCTGGTTTCAATGATCAAAGATCCGCCGTCAGGCATTGCATCACGAGCATTGATGGCCAGATTCATAACGACCTGGTCAAGTTGCACCGGGTCCATCAGAATGTTCCAAAGGTTTTCGCAAGGCTCAAATGAAATAGAGATATGTTCACCAATGAGACGGGAAAGAGATTTAAGTGAATCAGCTATGATCTTGTTTGCATCCAGCACTTGAGGAGTGACAACTTGCTGTCGAGAGAAGGCCAACAGTCGATACGTGATGTCTCTGGAATGTTCGGCAGCACGACGTATTTCATCCAAATAAGTTAACACCTGATCACTGTCATGAAGATCCATTTTCGCCAATTCTGTATTTCCCAGAATCGCCTGGAGTTTGTTATTGAAGTCGTGGGCCACTCCGCCAGCCAGTTGTCCGATGGCTTCCATCTTCTGGGATTGAAGCAGTTGTTGCTGAATACGTTTGCGTTCTGAAATATCACGGATGATGACGAATGATTGTGGCGGTTCTTCAGATGTAATTACGGAACTAACTTCAACCGGAAATACTTCACCATCCTTGCGGACACAGGTTAGTTCTGTATTGATCTGCCGTGATTGACTCCTAACCTCAATAGCCGGTGCCAGTCTGGGGTCATCCCTGTTCATAATCCCATTCCGACCTGCAGTACACAACTCCTGCTCAGTCATGCCAAACAAGGTGCAGGCGCTTGGGTTTGCTTTATAAATAGCGCCGTTGGGGCTGGTGTAAAATATCGCATCCAGTGACTGTTCAAATATGGTTCGGTATCGCTCTTCACTGGCTTTGAGCAACCTTTCTGTCTGTTTGCGTAGCGAAATATCACGGGAAATGGAGAGGATTAACGGTTCTCCCTTTATGTTGATAACCCGTGCTGACATGAGACCATCAACAGTTGTGCCATCCTTGCGCCTGAATGTGGCTTCAAGGTTGTTGACAATGCCGCACTCTTTGAGTTCTTTCGCAAGACGGTTTCTATCATCGGGGTTATCCCAGATATTTAATTCTAAGGAGGTTTTGCCTATTACCTCCTCTGCAGTGTAGCCAGTGATGGCAGTGAAGCCTTCATTGATCTCCACATACATCCCATCAGTAAGTCGGTTGATATTTATCGAGTCCGGCGATACATGAAATGCCGTGGAGAACTTCTCCTCTGAAATGTGCAACTTTTCCTCTGCTTCTTTGCGGTCTGTGATGTCTTGGACAATACCTACGGTACCAAATATTTGGCCCTTTTCATCGTAGAGCGGGGTTTTGTAGGAAGTGTGCCATCTTGTTCCGAGCGGCGTGTCAATTGATTCTTCCACCATCTTTTTCCTGCCTGATTCGCAAACTTCATGGTCATCGTCAATGTAACCCTTTGCCATTACCTTGTCAGGCCATATGTCAAGATCAGTTTTACCTATGCATTGTTCTACTGTCAGTCCCGCTGAACTCGCAAACGGCTCGTTTACCATCTCCAGAAGACCCTCTGCATCCTTTAGCCATGCCATCATAGGTAGATTGTCCAAAATTGCACGTTGCCGCAGTAATAAGCGTGTATTTACCTCCTCAGCTTGTTTGAGGTTGGTTTCACTTTCAAGTAAATATTTTATTTGATTCTTCAGGGCCTGTTCTGAATCTGCGAGATACCTGTTGTAGCGATTAATGAGGAAATACAGAAGCATAGAAGTAAAAAAGATATAAAAACTTCCCTTAAAGATGGCTATTTTCACCATGATTTGTGGGTCGTGCACGATCAAGGCAAGAACTGAATCAGATAAATATATCCAGAGACAGCCAACCAGCGCATATATTCCCACTATACGCAGAGTTGCCGAGCGATATTTTTGAAGGTCATCCATAGATATACCTCGGTTTATATTTTAATGATTCACAAAAGTATTTATGGGGCTGTTTGCAACTATGAGTCAGCTTACCAACAAAAAAACGCCGCATAGGAAAGGCACAATGCCGGATAGGAGGCGGTCCAACTAAAATTATTGTATTCAGTAGTTCGACATCCTGCTTTCAAATATGATGCTAAATTGATTTAGTGAAGACTTCCAATCTACTTATCGGCATAGTCCACTTTTTTGCAATATTTATCAATACCAGATATATCAGCTTGAACACGGCTTCGCCACTCGGAAAATGCCCTCGGTTTTTGGTAACCTTACGCAGAGACATGTTCAGGGATTCAATGCCGTTTGTCGTATAGATTGCCTTACAAATATCTGTTGGATAGGAGAAAATCGGTATGATCCGCTCCCAGTGGTTCTGCCACGATTTTGCGATGCCCGAATGGCTGGTGGCGGCAAAGGCATCGAGGTTCTTCTGTGCCAGTTCGACAGTCGGGGCGTGGTAAATGGTCTTGAGGTCATCAGATACTTCTTTTCGCCGTTTCCACGAAACATTATTCAGAATGTGACGAACCACGAGGACAATGCAGAGCTGAATCTGGGTTTGGCGTTTCATCTTACGTAGGTTACAGCTTATGATCAAAAGCGTCTCGCTACCTCGTTCGTTGGCAGCAGATTATTTAATAATCGAAAAAAAAGAGGGGTTACGGAAAATGTTCCGCAACCCCTCTTTTTTTGGATTTGTGTACCCGGTTAATTGCTACTGAGCTGCTTTAACCATCAGGTCACTTACCAGTTTTGTGAATCGGAGTGGATCCTTGATTGTGGAACCTTCGGTCAGCAGGGCCTGATCGTACAGCAGGTCGGCGTAATCGGACAGCGCTGCGGCTGAGGCATCCTTCTGATGAATCGATGCCATCGCTTTCAGGATCGCGTGATCCGGGTTCAGTTCAAGGATGCGCTTTGATTCAGGAACAGCCTGGTTCATCGCCTTCATGATACGCTCCATGTTGGCATTCATACCGTATTCATCTGCAACGAGACAGCAGGCGCTGTCAGTCAGGCGGTTTGAGAAGCGCACCTCTTTGATCTTGTCTTTAAGGCGGTCGTTAATCAGGGTGATCAGGTCTTTGTATTCTTTCGAAGCCTCTTCACGCTTCTTTTCCTTCACTTCCTTCTCTTCTTCGCTGTCCAGGCTGATGTCACCGCGGTCAACCGCTTTGAGCGGTTTCTCGTTGTATTCTGTCAGCGTCTGCACGACCCATTCGTCAACCGGATCGGTCAGGAACAGAACTTCAAAACCCTTGGCGCGGAACGCCTCCAGATGTGGTGACTGTTCCAGAGTTTCGCGGCTTGCGCCGGTGATGTAATAAATGTCTTTCTGAGCTTCCGGCATGCGGCCGACATATTCTTTCAGAGAAACAAAAGAGCCTGCCTCGGTGGATGTGCTTTCAAACAGAACGAGCTCTTGAAGTTTTTCCTTGTTTGCGTAATCGAAGTGGAGACCCTCTTTTATGACCTGACCGAATTCTTTCCAGAAGGTCACGTACTCATCGAAGTTTTGTTCTTTAACCTCTGAAAGTGTCGAAAGAATCTTGCTGACAAGACCTTTCTGGATGCGCTTGATCTGAACATCTTCCTGAAGGATTTCACGGGATACGTTCAGCGGCAGATCCGACGAATCGACGACCCCTTTGACGAAACGGAGGTAGTCCGGGATCAGCTCTTCACACTTGTCGCTGATGAAGACACGGCGGACATACAGTTGCAGCCCTTTTTTCCGGTCATTCATGAACATGTCGAACGGTTTCTTGGCCGGCAGATAGAGCAGTGCCTTGAATTCACTGGTGCCTTCGGCTGAGAAGTGGATCGTGCGGAACGGTGCATCGTAATCGTGGGAAACGTGTTTGTAGAACTCGGTGTACTCCTCTTCGGTGACATCGCTTTTTGGGCGGGCCCAGATGGCTTTCATCGAGTTGAGAGTCTGTTCTTCAGTTTTTTCAATGGTTCCGGCGCCCTCGATTTCCTCACCGTTAACCCCTTTTGGCGTTTCGGTGCGGGTAACATCCATGACAACCGGATACTGGATATAGTCAGAGTACTTCTTGACGATAGAGCGGATCTTCCACTCATCCAGATAGGTCTTGAATTCTTCTTTGAGGTGCAGAGTGATTTCAGTGCCGCGCAGTTCTTTCGTGCATTCTTCAACCGTGTAGCTGCCGTCGCCCGTGGATTCCCAGCGGCAGCCGTCTGTGGCAGCGCCACCTTTACGGGTTTCCAGGGTTACGCGCTCGGCAACCATGAACGACGCATAGAAACCGACACCGAACTGGCCGATCAATTCCGGGTTGTCGCTGGCCGCCTTTTCTTTCAGCGACTGCATGAAGGCTTTGGTGCCGGAGCGGGCGATGGTGCCGATGTTCTCTTCAACTTCAGCCATGTTCATACCGATACCGTTGTCACGAATAACCAGCGTGCCGGCTTCCTTGTTCGGGATCAGTTTGATCTTCCAGTCGCTGTTCCCTTCCAGAAGTGATTCGTCGGAATGGGATTCAAAACGGATTTTGTCGATGGCGTCGGACGCGTTGGAAATTAATTCGCGGAGGAAAATGTCTTTGTTTGAATAGAGTGAGTGGATGACCAGATCAAGCAATTGCTGAACTTCAGTCTGGAACTGTTTGGTGGTTTTGGACATAACGGCTGCATCTCCTTCGGGTAATGGAATCTGATGGCCTTAACGTAATCATACTATCGCCATTTTTCAAGGGGGATGGTGTAAAAAACATAATTCTTCACCGTTGTGAAAATGAACTATGAATATGCCGGACAGAACGTTACGCAATTGATTATCGGATCAGTTGTGCTATAGTTCAAAATTCACATTCGGTAAAAATTATGTAAACATTATATTCACGTATTCAAGGGAGCGAGTGCACATGAAAAGCAGACATGACATTGACGATGATGAAATGATTGAAGACTCAGACGAACTGGAAGCATCGGAAGACGGAGATTTTGCCGCACTGTTTGAACAGAGCGGCAAAGAGAATAAACGTTGGCTGGAACCGGGACAGAAGCTGACCGGAAAGGTACTGAAGATCGGTAACGAATGGATATTCATGGATACCGGTCAGAAAGGGGAGGGCGTCATTGAACGGAAGGAATTCCTTGATCTTGACGGTGCCCTAACCGTGAAGGAGGGGGACGAAATATCAGCCTACTTCCTGTCATCGAGCCATGGCGAGATGCGTTTCACAACCCGGATCGGCGGTGGCGTTTCGGGAGGAGGCAATGCCCAGTTGGAACAGGCCTGGCAGGCGCGGGTCCCGGTGGAGGGTGTTGTCGAGAAAGAAATCAAAGGTGGCTATGAAATCAAGCTGGGTGGGACAACCCGCGCGTTCTGCCCCTATTCCCAGATTGCGCTCCGGCGCGTCGAGAATCCCGAGGCGTTGATCGGCACCAAGTTGACGTTCCAGATCAGCGATTATGCCGAAAATGGCCGCAATATCGTCGTTTCCCGTCGTGCATTGCTTGAGGATGAACAACGCCGGTTGAAAGAGGAAGCCCAGGCGGGAATCAGTGAAGGGATGATAGTTACCGGCACGGTTACCTCCGTGCAGGATTACGGTGCTTTTGTTGATATCGGCAATCTGGAAGGACTCATTCCGGTTTCTGAAATCGCCTGGAGCCGGGTTAAGGATGTGCGCGACGTGCTTGCGGTCGGTCAGCAGGTGAAGGTTGTCGTCAAATCCATAGACAAGGAAAAAGAGCGGATCTCTCTCAGTATCAAGGATACGCTTGCCGATCCGTGGGAACAGGTGATTGACAAGTTTCCGGAAGGGTCGTTCCATAGCGGCGTTGTTGCACGTCTGGACACGTTCGGCGCGTTTGTTACTCTGGGAGACGGTGTAGATGGTCTGCTGCATATTTCCAAGCTGGGTTCGGGTAAGCGGATCAATCATCCTCGTGAGGTAGTCAAGGAAGGGGAGCAGATTGAAGTGAAAATTGAAAGTATTGACCGGAGCAGCCGGCGCATTTCCCTCGCTCTGGCCGGGCCTGCCCGCGCCGCCGCTGAGGAGGAGGCCACCCTATCCGAATTCCGCACTCAGGCGGCTGATGCTCCGAAAGGGATGGGGACGCTGGCGGATATGATGCGCACCAAAACCCAGCGGGGCAAAAAATAACCAATGTCAGATGTATCTATTGAAGGCTCAGATTGGGACAGCCTCTGCCTGCAGTGTGGTCGCTGCTGTTTTGAAAAAATCGAGGATGAACGGGGTAATATTCTTTACACCCAGACCGCCTGCCGCTTTCTTGACGTTATAAGTCGTGAGTGCAAGATTTTCGACAGGCGTTTTGAGATTAATCCCAGTTGTGTAAAGCTGACGCCGGAACTGGTGAAAACGTTGCGCTGGTTGCCACGCACGTGCGGATATCGGCGTAAGGAAGTTGAACCGGAAGTTTCATCATTGAAAAAGAGAAAATCAAAAGCGAAATAGAACACGGAAAAAGCGAAAAAGGCGGATGTGACGGATCAAAGGATTAAAACAATAATTTGTAAATTCCGGTGTAATCCGTTCAATCCGCCTTTTCCGTGTTCTACGATTTAGACTATCGCCACTCCAACCCAGCCAGCAGTTCTACAACCACCTCGGCACGATTAAGCGTATAAATATGGATCCCCGGAACACCGGCGTTCAGAAGCTCCTGAGCCTGGCGGCGGGCGTGGGTTATGCCGACTTTCTGAACTGCAGCCGCTCCACCTGTCTGGTCCGCCTGTTCCAGTTCAGCGAGAAATTCCGGCGGAATTGACGCCCCGCAAAGCGAGACGATTCTCTTAATGACCTTCAGGCTGACAACCGGCAGGATACCGGGAATGATCGGCTTGGTAATGCCCGCGGCCCGCGCCCGTTCGACAAAGTCGTGATACAGGCTGTTGTCAAAAAACAGTTGCGTAATGGCAAAATCACCGCCGTTGTCCAGCTTCAATTTCAGAAAGGAGAGGTCTGACTCGGGACTGACCGCATCCGGATGCACTTCGGGGTAGCCGGCAACCGCCATTCCAAAGCCGGAAAATGACGTGCGGATATAACTGACCAGATCTGAAGCACAGCGCAGTTGAGAAGGAAGCAGTGGTTCACTGGTGCCGTCCTGGGGCAGGTCGCCGCGCAGTGCCAACACGTTTTTGACTCCGGCATCAGTCAGATCGCTCAAAAAACAGCTGATTTCATCAGGTGATGAGCCGATACAGGTCAGGTGAGCCATGGTTTCCAGGCCGAATTCATTTTGCAGGCGAGAGACGATTTCAAGGGAATCATCGTTTGTACTGCCTCCTGCACCATAGGTAACCGAGGCGAATAGCGGCTTCAGCTGTGCGAGTTGACGGACAGTTTCGAAAAAGGCGGGCCAGTCATCACGTTTTTTCGGCGGAAAAAATTCGAGAGACATAAATTGTGTATTTTGGTTGATGGCATCAATGATTTTCATAGTTCTCCACGTAGTAAGGCATTTCCAATTATCGCGAACTTTTCGCAACATTTCTTTTATATAAAAATGAAATCAAATAGCAATATATATTCGCGCCTTTTTTTGATTTGACAGCGAACAGTTGGATGACGTATACAGAGAGACCGCATTTTAGTGCCATTTCCCAGCTAGTTAGCCATTTCGCTTCCTTGCATTAAGTGACATCACATCAAATCACAAAGAGAGAACAAAAAACATGTTTAACTTGAAACCTGAAGTTGTAGCCCAGCTTGAGCGCGTGCTGGGCTCTGTCGAAATGCTTCTTCCGAAAGCTGTCGCTCCCATTGACTGGGAACACTGCCATGCGGCAAACTGGCGCCGTCACTCCTTCTCCGGCTATCTTGAACCGGTACGGGTCACCGATACCACCACACTGTCAGAGCTTCTCGGTGTCGAAGAACAAAAAGAGATCATGGTCAGCAACACCCGCCAGTTTCTGGCCGGGCTGCCGGCAAACAACGCCCTGTTGTGGGGCTCGCGCGGTTCCGGAAAGTCCTCACTGGTTAAGGCACTGCTGAACGAGTTTGGCCCACAGGGGTTGCGCTTTATCCAGGTTGAAAAAGAGGATTTGATTTATCTCTCCGAGATATTTACTGCTGTAGAGAATCAACCGTACCGCTTTATTCTGCTGTGTGACGACCTTACGTTCGAAGTTGGCGAACTGAGCTACAAGATGTTGAAAAGTGCCCTTGACGGCTCCGTTTATTCGGCACCTGAAAATGTCCTGATTTACGTTACTTCCAACCGTCGCCACCTGTTGCCGGAATACGAGTCTGACCATCTGGGCGGTAAATTTGTCAAGGGTGAACTCCAGCAGAGTGAGGCGATGGAGGAAAAAGTCTCTCTCTCTGACCGTTTTGGCATCTGGGTCGCTTTTTATGCGTTCTCGCAGGATCGCTACATTGATGCGGTAAAATTGAATGTGGAAAAAGAGTGCACCCTGCGCAATGTGAAAATTCCCTGGAGCAGTGACATTGAGCATGATGCAATCCAGTGGTCCCATGACAAGAGCAAGCGCTGCGGTCGAACCGCCTATCAGTTTGCCAAGAACTGGGTAGGGCGCTATCTGCTGACCTCGGTCAAGTAATATCACCACCCCCGGCCCCTCCTTGGCAAGGAGGGGAACACTTCATTTTTGAAGCACGTAAGGGAGTTAAAATCCCCCTCCTAATTCAGGAGGGGTCAGGGGTGGTAAGATTTTCGGTTTATAATTCCTTTATTCACCCACAATTATGCTTGCAAAATTCATCCGCCCTCTTTATATTGATATTCATGTTCAATAAGGAGGGCGGATGATTCTTGAAAAGAAAAAACTGTTTAACTCGTTTGCGTTGTCCAAAGGGCTGCGATCAACCCGTCAGCGCGACGTCATCCTCGATATATTCCTTTCTACCCACCAGCATGTCAGTGTCGAAGAGCTGTATCTTAAAATAAAAGCCAGCAACACCGGGATAGGGCATGCCACGGTCTACCGGACTCTCAAGTTGTTTGTCGAAGCGGGTTTGGCCCGGGAAATTCTGCTGCATGACGGTCAGACCAGATACGAGCACGTCAGTGCCGGAGAGCATCATGACCATCTCGTGTGTACCGGCTGCAATTCCATCATCGAATTTGAAGATGAAACGATTGAGAAACTTCAGAACGAAATTGCGGCGCGACACGGTTTTTTTATTAAAAATCACAAGATGGAAATCTATGGCCTCTGCGCCACCTGCAGGCAATAATCTCTGAACCCTCTCCGAATCGAGAGGGTATTATTTTCGCTTTTTACTGAAAATGAATATCAAAAGCAAATTGAGGAAGAAATCAATGGCTACATGTTGCGGCAAAAAGACAGAAGCACCAATTAGCGGCACTGCCAGAAAAGTGGCTCTGGTAGGCAATCCCAATGTCGGGAAGAGTGTATTGTTCAACGCCTTGACCGGCGCATACGTAACGGTTTCCAATTACCCCGGCACCTCGGTGGAGGTTTCGCGGGGGAGTGCAGCAATTGACGGGCAGCAGTGGGAGGTGATCGACACCCCCGGCATGTATTCGATACACACCATTACCGAAGAGGAACGGGTGGCCCGCGAAATTCTGCTGCATGAGACTCCCGATGTGGTAATTCATGTACTTGATGCGCGCAACCTGGAGCGGATGCTGGCCATGACCATTCAGTTGATCGAAGCCGGCCTGCCGGTGATTCTGGTCGTCAACATCATGGATGAAGCAGAACGCATGGGGTTGACCATTGATCTGAAGCTGCTGCAGCAAAAACTCGGCATTCCGGTGATCGGCGCGGCAACGGCACGCAAACGCGGTATTGATGAAATCCGGTCCGCCATGAACGCGTACCGGTGCCCGTGCGATCAGCAAAAGTTTGAATACAGTCGGCTTCTTGAACGGGACATCAAAGAAGTGGCGGGCCTGATGGAGGGTGAATATATCCTTTCCTGTCGTGCCCTTGCCCTGCTCTTGCTGCAGCAGGATGAAGAGATTGCCGACATTGTCCGCTGCCATGAAGGTGATGGGTATGCGCCGCTGAGCGAAAAAGTTCGCGAAATCGCCTTTGATCGCAGGGAGTCGTTTCACCTTGATCTCTCCCTGGAACGGAACGAAATGGTGCGCCAGTTGGTGAACGGTGTATTCACCGCACCGGCGAAACGGGTAGTAACGGGAGCCGAGCGGTTGTCGCGTCTGGCGGTTCAACCGCTGACCGGCGTACCGATGCTGCTGATCGTGCTGTACTTCGGGCTGTACCAGTTTGTCGGGGTGTTCGGCGCCGGCACTCTGGTGGATTTTCTGGAAAAGAAACTGTTTGTCGAGATGTTTAATCCCTGGATAACCGACCTGGTTAAATCACTGATTCCCTGGGAGATAATTCAGGAGCTGTTTGTCGGTGAATACGGTATTATCACCCTCGGTATCCGCTATGCGGTCGGCATCATCCTGCCGATTGTAGCAACATTTTTTATCTTCTTTTCCTTTCTGGAAGACACCGGCTACTTCCCGCGCCTGGCACTACTGGTTGACCGCATTTTCAAGCATTTCGGTCTGACCGGCCGGGCGGTAATTCCGATGGTACTCGGATTTGGCTGCGATACGATGGCGACAATGGTTACCCGCACCCTGGAAACGACCCGTGAGCGGATCATAGCAACTATTCTGTTGTCGCTCACAATTCCCTGCTCTGCCCAGCTTGGCGTCATCTTGTCGCTGCTCTCCAAGTTTCCCGGTGCCCTGGCGGTGTGGAGCGGGTGCCTGGTGCTGCTGTTCATCGTGGTGGGCCTGCTTTCGGCAAAAATCCTGCCCGGTGAAGCACCGATGTTTTACATGGAGCTGCCACCGATGCGCCTGCCGCAGTTCGGCAACGTCATCACCAAAACCTATACCCGTATGCAGTGGTACTTTATGGAGATTCTGCCGCTGTTCGTTCTGGCGTCGGTACTGCTCTGGCTCGGCAAGATCACCGGCTTTTTCGAGAAGATGGTCAACGCAATGACGCCGGTAATGGCCTCGATCGGTTTACCAAAGGAGACGGCAGTTTCTTTTATCTTCGGGTTCTTCCGCAGGGATTACGGCGCTGCCGGGCTGTATGAACTGCAGTCCAAAGGGTTGATGGATGCGCGCCAGCTGACAGTTGCGGCGGTAACACTGACTCTGTTTATCCCCTGTGTCGCCCAGTTCCTGATCATGAAAAAGGAGCGTGGCTGGAAAGTGGCCGGCGCCATCGGCCTGTTTGTCAGCCTGCTGGCATTTGGCAGCGGCTATGTGCTGAACAAGGCGCTGCTGGTAACCGGGTTGCTGGCATGATCTGCGGATTCTGTGGCTTTGAATTTGATGAGGAAAACGGCAAAAAAGGGTGCGGTGGTTGCTCCGGCGGCTGCCATAGCGTCCACTGTCCACGCTGCAACTACAAGAACCCGTTGGAGTCAGGCGTGGTTAAAAAATTGAGAACAATTTTCGGTAAGAAAGATCAACATAAAGGAGACAGGGGATGAAACTTTCGGAAAAGGCTGAAGAGATACTGGAAGCGTTGTGGATTGCGGTAGAAGAGGGTGGAGCGGCTTTTCTCGATCCGGAGAAGATGGGATTTCCGTCAGATGACCCGGCTTACTGTGAACTTACCGGTCATGCTCTCGTCGAAATCCGTCAGGGGATGATCTACTTCCGCCCCGAAGGGCGTGATGAGGGCAAAATGACGATCCGCCGCCATCGCCTGGCTGAACGTCTTATGATGGATGTTCTGAATATTCGCGGTGATGATGCTGAATTCAAAGCGTGCCAGTTCGAACACCTGCTCAACGAAGGAGCCGATGTCAAGGTGTGCACGATGCTCAATCATCCGACCACCTGTCCCCACGGCAAACCGATTCCGCCAGGCGAATGCTGTTTTCAGGCGCGCGCCGATGGCGACCTCGGCGTGGTGCCGCTTACCGAGTTCAAATCGGGCCAGGAGGGGGAAATCGCCTACATTCAAACCGAGGATAACAAAAAAATGCAGAAACTGATGGCGATGGGAGTATTGCCCGGCAACAAGATCGTACTCGTACAGGCGTATCCGTCCTACATTTTCCGGGTGGGTTATTCGGAGTTTGCCATTGATACGAATCTGGCCAAGGAGATTTTTGTGCGGAAGTAATTCCAATTCCAGTTCATGATGATATCAAGGCGGCGGGGATTAATGCTATGAGGCGAACGTGGTAGTACGTTGAGCTGCCGAAGACAAGCCAACAAAGATAGGGCCTTGATATGGAATAGGCATAACAGCTCACTCATACTATTAACAATAATTACGGCCAAAAGCGAGTGAATGCTTTTGGCCGTATTTGTATGTTTTATTGTTGAATAAAGTGAAAAAAAATGAATCAATCAATCCTGCCAGGGGATCGCAAGGAGCGTTGATTGACTGTTTACTAACTTTTCACATTAATAAATAAACAACATCCCCGGATTGTTCCCCAGTACTCTTCAGCGCCGGGAAAGGACAACAGTTACTTGACCCCGTGGTGTGCTTCTTCCAGCTTCTCGTTCAACCAGACCTTGATGAGTGACTGATACGGCACATCCTGGCGATTGGCGGTCGTCTTGATTGAGTCCAGCATCCAGAGTGGCAGCCGCAGGGAGATTGATTGAGTCGTCGGTTTCAGATTCGGGAAGGTGACTCTTTGAGATTTCGACCAATCAAGGTAATCGGTTGTGTCATGGGTCAGCCAGAACTCATGCTCTTCGGACTCGTTGGCGAATGTTGGTATCTCTTTAAACTTCTTGCTCATAAATTGCTCGCTCCTTTCGGTGCATGTCTCGGGCGGAAATAACCCGAATCTTGCTGGTGCGAATGGTGAAGGTGACATGCAGCAATCGCCCATCAGCGGTTTGTCCCAATGCGTGATAACGTGGCTCTGTGGCGCTGTGCTTTTGGTCATCCAGTACCACAATTGGCACATTCAAAAATACCTCTTCAGCTTCGGCAGGCGTAACGCCGTGTTTGACGTTTTTCTGTTCGTTGCCTGTATCCCATTCAAAGCCAGTTATCGTTTCAAATGGCCCCATTACGACTCCTTGTATATGCTTATGATATACACATATGTGCGAGCGTTGGCAAGCAGCTATTCATATACTGCGAGGTAACAAGATCGTACTCGTGCAAGCGATTCCTTCTGGTTAGGGCATTCGAAGTTCGCCAATGACAGCAATTTTGCGCGGGAGGTTTTCGTACGGAAGTAGAGGAGCAACTCAACGCGATACTTTTTCACGTCCCAGCACTCCCACACAGGCCAACAGACGTAGTCTGGCTGAATGCCATTCGGAAAGGCTGCGGATGTGTTCTTGCATAGCATCAGAGAGTACGGTCTGAGTATTAAGAACTTCAAGAATATCGCTGACCCCTTTAGAATATTTGCGTTGAGATGCACTGAAAGACTCTTGGGCGGCGTTGAGCAACGAGTCTGATGCCTGGAGATTTTGTAAGGAAGACTCGGCATCAGCAAACGTTTTGACGACTTCCATCATCGTGTTGTGCTCGGTATCCTGCAACTCGGCAGCATGCTGTTCTGCAAGAGCTTCTGCTCCCCGTATTTTGTAGGTACGCGAGAAACCGTCAAAAAAAGGGAAAGAGATGGAAATTCCAATGTTGCTTATTTGTGATTGAAGTGATGACAAACCTTGTCCAGGGTAGCCATTTTGGTAGTAATTTGCAGTAATATCAACTGACGGCAACCCTTCAGACCGCACCGAGGAAATTTTGTATACTGATGATTTCCATAGAGCTCGTGCCGACAGAATCGCCGGGTGCATTTCAGCTGTTATTGCAAGCCAATCTTTCAGACTTTTTGAGTTTTCCGATTCTTCAATACGTGAAATTTCAGATAACGTGATGTGTGTTTGAGTGGGCACTCCAAGTGTATACAGTAACACCGATATTGCTTTATTGAAGACACCTATGGCGCGGTTTTTTTCGAGAGAGGCCTTGGCAAGTGCTGAGATAGCCTGTAGCGTGTCACTGTGAGCTGCGGCACCCAGAGTTTCTCTCCGCTGAGCAGTCTCTAAGGTGTCTTTGGCATAGGCTTCGCTCTGTTCTTTAGCCTGTACGGTCGCTTTGGCAGTGTGCGCTTCGAAATACGCCTGGACAACGTCGGCAAGTGTCTTTTGGAGCATGGCATCATGATGCGTTATTGCAGCTATCAGCAAGTAGTTGGCTGACTTTCGGTTGGCATCCCTGCCCCCGAAGTCGAAAAGCCGCCAGCCTAACGTGGCGCTCATCGTCTCTCCATCTGTTTCTGTCGCCGCAACCGTAGACCCGGGATACACTGATCGGTTAAACATATAATTAAACGAGCCTGAAATCGAAGGTAGATAAGCAGCACGGGCTTCACCCACAGCCCCAGACTGAACCTTTATTGCAGCCCAAGTTCCCTTAAGTTGTGGATTATTGCACAAGGCCAGATCGATAGCATCCACCAGGGTCACCGAAGTCGTAAAATCCTTGTTGACCGGACAAGTTGCCGGTTTGCTGTCACCCGGCAGAGTAACTCCTGATTCAATCCTTTCCGGTAAAGTTCGCAGTGGGTCATAAAACGGCGAGGCTATGTCAAATGCATGCGCGTACGGGGTAAAAAGAAACAGGGCTATAACGACGAAGATTGCTTGTTGCCGAAGGTAACCGATTTGATTGCTGCAAACACCCATCAATGGTTCGACATACACACTGAAGCGGATATACTGGCGCTTAACGTTCATTAAGGCTTTCTCGCTTGTGGCGCAACACGGGGCTTAGTACGTATTCAATAATGCGCCGGTCACCGGTTTTAATTTCCACATTCACTACCATGCCGGCAGACAACGGCACTTCCTTTCCTTCAACTGTCATTACCGATTTGTCCAACATAATTTTGGTTGAATAGATCAGTCCCTTTTTCTCGTCCGCAATTGCGTCACGTGACACATGAGTAATATTACCAGTGACAGTGCCGTATTTGGTATATTCGAACGCATCAATTTTGATTTCTGCAATTTGGCCCACTCGAACAAATCCGACATCTTTGTTTTCCATGAATGCCTCAACTTCGACCCTTTTTTTTTGAGGAACAATCAGCATTAATGGTTTGGCAGCTGACACAACACCACCGACCGTATGAACATCCAGTTGTTGTACCGTACCGTCAACCGGCGCGGTCAGTTTCAGTAGTTTACTGTGGGCTCCCGCACGAATGGCGTCTTGCCGGGAAGATGCAGCAGTTTTGCTCCCCTCGGAAATTTGATCATGAGCGACCCGTCTGGTCTCAGCAATCAAAGCGATCTGCTGATTTTTAGCATCGGTCAGCTGGCCGGCAAGATCAACGCGTGCCTGTTCTTTCTCTAACCAGGCGTGTTGGGATACATCATGGTCTTTTAAAAGTGACTTGTAGTCAGCTGCCCGTAGTGTTGCTAAACGCAAAGCCTCTTCGAAACGCTCAATATCGCCTGCAATCCTTTGCAACTTAGCTTGAAAATCACGGTACTGTGCTTCCAAATGTTGTTTTTCAGTATTCAATTCTCCCGTCGGAACAGAGTGGATGGGAGGAAGATGCGGCGATTGACCGCTGTCAAGCGCGGCAATTAAAGCTTTAGCGCTGGCAACCTGCAGGATCGATGTCGTTTGGTCTCCCACAGCCTTATCCCGTTCGGCATCCGTCGCGCTCGTATCAAGTTCGATCAGCAGGTCGCCCGCCTTAACCTGTTGACCTTCCTCAACATACAGGGCTTTTACGCTGGCAACGTCAACACAGGCGATGGTCTTGGTATAGCCGCTTGGGATGATTTTTCCGGAAGCATTGACTATGATATCGATTTTGCCAATTATCGACCAGGCAACCAGCACAACCACCAAGAGCATCAATATCCATGAGATCAAGCGGGCTGCCGGTGACACAGGTTTCTCCTGCAGAGACAAAGCTGCCGGCAAAAAATCTGCTTCGTGGGCCGAGAGCACTTTCCCGCACAGTTGATGGCGATAACGCCAATAGTGGGAACATATTTCTTTGTAGCGGGCGAACAGTTCTTTGTAGGCATCTATCCGGTGTTTTATACTCATAAGCCTCCTCCCGATGAGTGTGTCAAAGGATCGAGGATGGCTGTTGGCACTGAAAACTGGGCAACATCGCATTGCGACTGATTGCCCAGCTGTAACTGATACAGATGATAGTAAATACCTGCTGGATTTTGCAGCAATTCTGCATGACTCCCCTGTTCGACAATCTGCCCCCGTTCCATCACAATGATGCGGTTTGCGTCACGAACAGCCGATAGGCGGTGAGCTATGATAAGTACCGTTCTGCCGGCACAAATATGCCTCATGTTGTCTTGAATGATTTTTTCCGATTCATAATCAAGCGCACTGGTGGCTTCATCGAAAATAAGAATGCGCGGGTTGGTGA
>Ga0118677_10005573_pt1 | contig 21946 bp, 17 predicted proteins | sample AliMusrvi5mmetaG_FD_86154 | JGI IMG/M metagenome (GOLD analysis project Ga0118677, IMG submission 86154)
TTTCCAATCCTCCTTGAACTTTCCAGCGCGTTGCCCCGCCGACAATGACCGACCACCGTTTGCCCGGTAAGGACGAAAAGCCGCCTGATCATCCGTTCGTCTCAGGCCGCCACCCCCACGAGTGGAACTCTGTCCGCATGCCGTACGAACCCCTGTTTCCCTGCGTTTTTGCCAATCGCTTTCCGTCTGCACCGTCAAAACCGCACGAGATTTCACCCGCGCAATCGCCACTCCGGCCAATTCCTATCGGCTTTCCCCCGCGTTTAAGTTTTTACATGGTTCCGCCCGAAAACAGGTACAACTGAGTCCGGTCTATCCGAGTTTGGCGCGAATGGAGAGATTCAGGTCGTTCACCACGCGGCGCGGGTTGGCCTGTTCTTCCATAAAGTCCCATAGCTTCAAGTAAGACAGATACCGAGTTTCCTCCGGGGTCAGTCCCGAAAGACCCTTCAACTGGAACACGCGCCGCAGAGTGACGAAGCTGGTGAACATTGAGTCGAAACGGTCCGGGTTGGCGTAGAGGTGGTCCACCACCGCCGCCGCATTCGCGACACTGGGCGCCATCCAGAATTTCCCGAAGCGCCTGAGGTGCTCGGCATGCACCGCACCCAGTTCCTGTTCCGCCGCCCTCCAGGGGAAACCCGGCAGCACGCTGACCAGACGATTGGCTGCGTCGCGGATATCCGCAGGCAGTTGTTTTTTCGGATCGGCCAGTTGACCGAGAATCCAGGACTCCAGACGCGTGGGTCTATACCGGTAGTGCGGGTCCCACATCGCCTTGGCCAAATGCCCGAACTCGGGGGCGAAAATCTCCATCCCCGGCTCGAAGGCCTCGTACAGCATCCCGTCCACGCCAGCCTGTTGCAGGACCCGCAGGTCGCGCAGCAGCACACTAGTGTTGAATTGCCCGCAACTGAACGTCCCCTGCAGCATCAGGTTTTCGAAGACCACCACCGGTTTACCCACGCGATGGCGCCACTCGTCGATGCGGTCCAGCAGATAGACGTTCTGCGGCGTCAGGCGAGCCGCCCAGTCCACTTTCGCTTCGATCCCCGGCTCGTATGGGTGTGCCTCTCCCAGCGCATGCCACCGCTCCCGCTGGTGCGTGTCGAAGAAGATGCGGTCTACGCGATCGTAACTCGAGAGATCCGCCGGTGGCCGGTAGCGCTGAACATAAATCTGGCTCCACTGCACACGGTCGTTCGCGTACCGTTTCATGAATGCGTTGATGCCCCGCTGGACGACTTCCCATTGTTCCATCGGCGTGAGGCGCCGGCAGGAAGGGCAACTGCACACCTTCACGCCGTCGGCCGGCGCGAACAGGAGCGTCCGGTGGTGCTGTGGCAGTTCTTTGCGGAAGAACGTCTTGATCGCGGCCTCTATGCGTTCTTGTACAACCGAATCGGCAAAACATGGCCGCGTGATGCACATCAGCGTGTCGCAGTAGGGCTTGCCGCCGGCATCCTTGGCGAAGTGCTTACCGGGCGTCAGTTTCTGCATGAAGCGGAACGACGTGTTGTAGTAGTACACCAGATCGATTCCGCGTTTGGCGCATTCCTCCTCGATCAGCGCAATGTGCTCGCCGTAGCCATAGTGCGTGTACACGACGAACGTGTTGAACCGCCACTTGCCCATGCGGTCGATCAGCCGCCGCATCTGCTCCGGCGTGTGCCGGTTCAACGTTTCGCATGGATAGATCCCGCGGATCTTCCAAGGCGTGCGGAATGTCCCTGTCTCCGGTTTTCCCTGAAGATGATAGACCCCATAGAGGCAGGAACGGGCATTGTTGCCGGTGACGACCCAACCGCCTCCCGACTTGCTCACGCGGTAGCCGTCGCCAGACGCCTTCTTCACGACCAGCCGGACCGGCAGTTCGCCCGCCTCCTGGCGGGCGAACGATAGAATTATGGCATTATTCATGATTTGATTCCTTCTTGAACGCTACGGCTTGCCCGGCAGCGGTTCCTTCCCGGTTGGCATAGGCGAGTAGTCCGGCAGTGCGATGTCCTTGACTAGTGAAGCGATCGACACGGGGCGTTTTTCCGCAATAGAGCGATTAGCCGCCACGCCGACCAGGATGGACCAGGCACCGGCCCGCTGATCTGCGGCGCGAAGGTATTTGTCTGGCGGCAGACTGTCTCCGTCAAAAATATATTCCAGCATTTGCGGATCTGCGCCGCCGTGACCGCCCTCCCCCTCCAAAAGCGGGACTTCATAGGCGGGGCGCCAGTGCGGGAAGATACGCGTCCAGGTGCCCTCTTTTTTTAATGCGCCCGGAATCGAGCCGTCAGCGTTAATGTAAACCGATTCCTCGCATTTGTGCTCCAAGCGGCCGCGGGTGCCGTTGAAGTAGACGGCATAACCTTCCCATGGGCAGAAGGCGTTGAGGGAATAGGACATCTTCACGCCGTTGCGGTAATCCACAAGCACGTTCATCGTGTCCTCAATATCGATCGTGTCGCTGAACACGCAGCGGTCACGCTGATACCCGTCGTAGGCTTCACAATCGAGATACAGCGCACGCAGGCGCTGGTTGCTGTCGAGCTTCAGGAAAAACGGACACTTGGCCGCGGCCGCGCAATCGAGGCATCGCGCACCTCGATTGGTCAGGCCATATCGTTCGGCCGTCTCCGGCGTGTAAAAGCGGCGTTGGCCCGAGGCCTGCACGGTTTCCGGCACGGTGCCCAGCCACCAGTTGACCAGGTCGAAATGGTGTGTTGCCTTGTGGACCATCAGGCCGCCGGAGTTCTTCTTGTTCCGGTGCCAGCGCCGGAAGTAATCCGCGCCATGGTGGACATCCAGCATCCAGTGGAAATCCACGGAAAGCACATCGCCGATGACGCCGGACATCAGCAGATCCTTCAACTGCGTGCGCGGCGGCGAGTAGCGGTAGTTGAAGGTGACGATGCACTTCTTGCCGGTCTGCTGCTGCGTTTCGAGAATCCGGCGGCACTTGGCGGCATCGGTGGTCATCGGTTTCTCGGTGATGACGTCGCAACCGGTTTTCATCGACTTGCAGATGTATTCGTCGTGGAAGCAATCCTTGGTTGTGACAATCACGCAGTCCGGCTTGCACTCCCGGAGCATCCGCGTGAAATCTTTTGCCAGATACCGGCGGACATCCATGCCGGTCTTTTCCTTCACGCGGCTGGCGGAAAGATTGAGCCGCCCCTCATTCGCATCGCAGAGCGCGAGCAGTGTGTTGTTTGTGGCGAAGTCCACGGTTATCGCATCGCGGAACATCTCGTGACGACCGCCCAAACCGACTTGTACGAAAGTTCGCTTACTCATCGATTTCCTTACCATTCGCTTGCCCTCCTAATTTCCTCCGCGATCAACGCGCGCGCGCCATCCTCGCCTCCTTGCACTCCGGATCCTTGGCCACCTGACCTCGCGCTCTCCTACCAACCGCAATCGCACCCGTATAGCATTGTCTCGCATCGTATCGCAATAAAAATACTATACAGCAAATCATGAATACCATACAGTGATGTTGTCTTGCGGGGGTGTAATCATGCTCACTGAGGCTACGAGCGCGGCTGTCGCGCGGAGGCTGCGCGCCAATATCCTGAACGGCGTCTGGAAACCGGGCGACCGGTTACCCACCCGTGTGGAACTTGAGGATCACTTCCAAGTCAGCACCGCCACGGTGCAGAAGGCGGTGTCTCGACTGGCGACGGACGGATTCGTGAACGCCCGGGGGCGACTCGGGACTTTCGTGACCGACAGTCCGCCGCATTTGACGCGCATCGGCATCGTGTTTCATACCCTTGTCCAGATCCACGAATCGCGGTTTCACAGGGCGTTGCAAAGCGCTGCCATCGAACTGGAGAGCAACGGGCGCACCCGCCTGGTCAGTTATTCCAACGTGGACGCCGCGACCCGCACGCCCTCGTACCGCAAGTTGATCGCCGACATCGAGGACCATCGTTTGGCCGGGGTGATTCTGTTGACCGACGGGCAGGATGCGCGCCGACGGTTCGAGAGCCTGAACCTGTGGGATGGCCGGGTGAAACTGGTGTTCTTCGGCCGCGATGCGGTACCCGGCGCCACCGGGCTCACGATTGAACCGGCCGCGGAGAGAGTTCTGCACGACCTTGCGGGTCGCGGCCGACGGCGGCTCGCGGTCCTCCATGCGGCGTTCGCACCGGCCATTGGACTGTCGCCGATCATGTCGCAATGGTTGGCGACGGCCCAGCAACTCGGCATCGAGGCCCGCCCGGAGTGGTTCTTCCCCGTCCACCCGTACACGCCGCAGGCGGCCGCCTCGATCACGCGCCTGTTGATGAGCCTGCCGGAGAACCAGCGGCCCGACGCCTTGGTGGTGACGGACGACCATCTGGTCGAAGAGGCGACGCGGGGGGTGCGCGATTCCGGGGTGGTCGCGGGCAAGGACGTGCTGGTGTATGTCCACTGCAACTTCCCGTGGCCTCCGCCGAGTCTGGTGGAAGTGCGTCGGTACGGGTTCGATGCCCGGCGGCTGTTGCGTGCCGCCGTCGACGTGATCGAACAGGAACTTGACGGCCAGCCCCCCCCCGCGGTCGTCACGTTGCCGATGCTGTTCGAGGAAGACGTCATGGCCAGCCAGAGCGGTGAACACCCGAACACGTCGCTGTAATCGAAAGCAGCCAGCAACCAGCACGGCATCACACGGGTAGGGCAGAGGCAATACGAGGGCCGCCAAAATGAAGCGGATCACAACGGTGGTGTCGATGGCCGCCACAGTGCTTGCAATCGCGGCCGTGCAAGCGACTGCGCAAGACCTTCCCCCCGTTGCGGCCGCCGTCCGGGCCGAGGCGCTGAAACCCAATGCCGGCCCGGAGGGACGCCCGTTGCCGCTGGTGGCGCACTGGCATTCGGCCGACGCCCCGCTCGACTACCAACTTGAACTCATTGCCCGCGGTCACCACATCCTCCCGTTCACGTACATGCTCGCTCCCGCACTGGGCAACGACGAGAAACGGCTGAACACGGTCACCAAACCCGGCATGGAAGCCGGGCTGAAGAAACTGGCCGCATGGAAAATGCCGTTCGTCCTGATCACCGGCGGCCAGTGGGAGGCGGACCTGTACAGCAACCCCTATTTCAAGAACCAGCCCGCCGAGAAGAACCCCTGCGTCGTCGACGCCACGACCGGCGAGATCAAGAACATGGTCACCCCCTTCGGTCCGGTGGAACTGTGGCGAGAACTGGGGCGGCAGTGGGGCGGCACGCGGTACTTCCAGTGGCTCGCGGAAATCTATCCGGACCCGCCGAAGGTTATCCTCGTCAGCAACAACGAGGCCCAATGTCTGCGTTGGCACGCGCTCGAGACCGAAAAGCGATACATCGCGCAATACGGTCCGGGCCGGAGCGACGACTTCAAGCGGAAACTGATCAACGACCTGTACTACGAGCGCTACCGGGCGCTGTTTGCCGGTATCCGCGAAGGGCTTCCCAACGACGCCTGGCGCAAGGCCGTCGTTTGCGTTGGCTACAACGCCGGTCCCGGCGAACCACACCTCGGCCGTGCGACGGGGATGGAGAACTACAGCGGCGTCATCCAAGAGGACCTGCCGCCCCGCAACACGTGGGAAGGCGCGATACCCGAGGCCTACGACAACCCATGGGAGGGCGGGAAATTCGACCACCTCGTCTGGAGTTGCCAGATCGAGATGATGAACCTTCTTTTCCGCAAGAAAATGGCGCTCCAGGCCGACCCGGAGTGGTGGATGGAGAGCATCTTCTGGAACGGTGGCGCAACCAAGGCCATGGCCTACGAGAACAAGGGGCTACTCTATACGCCGGAGCGCTATGCCGCCTGGGCGCAGACCGTGCTGTGGATCCTGACCCCGCGCGTGGCACGGCAGTGGAATGGCGCCAGCGAGAAGCGAGATGCCTGGCTGCCCGAGTTCGCGGCCCTCATGCGCGCCGTCGACCTGATCCACGCCGATCCGGTGTTGGCAAAGTTTTGGCGAAAAGGCGAACTCGTGGTCAACCCCGACAGCGGACACCCGTACACTTGCGATTTCCCCAGCAAATGGAAAAACGAGGACCGCTGGTTCCGGCTGTCGACTGACCGCGATCCGCCACGGCCATGGACTCTGACTACGCCTTTGCCCGTCTTCGCCCTGGCGCGGGTCGTCGGTGCGCAGCCGAACCGCGAGTGGTTACTCTACGCTCACGCGCCGCTGGGCGACTTGAAAGCCGCCAAGGTCACAATTCCCGGCTATCAGACAGTGAGCGTGGACATTCTTTTGGCCGGCGCCTACTACCACCTCCGTGAGGTCGACGGCGCCGTCATCCGCGTCGGCCGGCCGGATCAACTGAAGTATGCCACCAACAAGGCGCCTGAGGCGCGGGACGATAACTACGCGGTCGTGGCGGGCGAAACGCTCGAGGTCACGCCCTTCCAGTTCAGCGGTGGCACAAGCCTGTTGCGGAACGACACGGATTACGAGGGCGACCCCCTAACCGCCGTGCTCGAAAAGGCGCCCAAACACGGTGAACTCACGCTTAAACCCGACGGCACGTTCTCGTACCGGCCGAAACCGGGTTTCGAGGGTGGGGACAACTTCACCTATCGCGCCTTCGACGGACGGGACGCATCCCAACCGGCGACAGTCACGCTCCGCGTGCTCGGCAAGCCCGTCGCGATCGTGGACGACGCCTCGCCCCACTTCAACGCCACGGCGTTCCCGGAGCGCTCTTCCGCACTCGGTTTCAAAGGCGGCATCACCTACTTCCCCGCCAATCACGGACTTGACTGTGGCTCGACCGCGAAATGGACCTTCACCGGTATGGTTCCCGACACCTACGAGGTCTTCGCCACCTGGCCCGAGTTCAGTTACCAACGTCCCACGAACGTGCCCTTCGAGGTGTTCGACGGCGACACCAGCCGCGGCAAGGCCACCGCGAACCAGGAGACCGCGCCGACCGGACCGGAAGCCGAGGGCGTGAAGTGGCAGAGTCTGGGGACCTTTGAGATCAAGAGCGGCACCCTGCGCGTAGAACTCGGCAACGCCGCAGTCGGCCGCTGGGTCATCGCCGATGCCGTCCGCATCGTCGGCCGGAAGACGGGCAAGACCGTGGTCATCGACGACGGCGGCCCCGGCTTCACGCTGAAAATGGGCTGGAACGAGCGGAAAACCGGTTACGCAGGTGCGGCACGCTGGACGTTCGCCCGCGTGATCCCGAAGACCAAGGCGGGCGAAGCACTGCCGCCGACCCGTTACGACAGCGCCGTTTGGCGGGTTGAGGATCTCAATCCGGGAAACTACGAACTCTACGCCACCTGGCCGGCGAACTCCGAGGGCGGCGAGGCGGTCTACGAGGCCTACGATGGCGACAAACTCCTGTTGCGCGCGACTGCCTCGCAGGCGTCCGCACCTCAGGACCTATGCGCCAGTGGCACGTGGTGGCAGCGCCTCGGCACATTGAAGGTGACTGGCGCAGCGATCCGCATCGAACTGGTCGCCAAAGCCTTCAAGGGCAAACCCACTGTCATCGCCGACGCGGTAACGCTGTTTCACAGTCAGCAGGAGGATGCGAAACCATGAACCGAAACTTCACGGCCGAGCCACAAACCCGCACCGCCCAAACAGGAGGAAGCACCATGAGGACAACCCGCACCCCAGCGTTTCGCACGCTGGATCTCGCACGCCCCGTGTTTCTCGCACTCGCGCTGGCACTCGCGCCGGTTGCGCAGGCCGCCGACTACTACTGGGACCCGAATCTCACGGCAGGTGCCGGCGGCGGAACGGGCACGTGGAAAACCAGCGCCCCAGCTCTCGCCAACTGGTGGAGCGGCACGGCCGATGTCGTCTGGCCCGGCGGCGCCAACTACGCCGATTTCAGCGGGGCGGCAGGAACCGTCACCCTCGACAACGGCGGCGCGGCATTGAGTCTGCCGTGGAATCTGAACTTCAACGTCGGCGGCTACACGCTCCAGGCCCTGGGCAACGAGTCGTTGACGTTCGGTGGCAACGCCATCACCGTCGGCGCCGGGGTGACGAACGACATCACCATCGACCTGCCGGTAAGCGTCGGCACCAATGCTCGGCAATTCGCGAACAACGGCACGGGCAAGTTGATCCTGGGAAATATAGCCGGCTCCTATGGCGGCACGTACATCGGCGTCGGCACCATCGTCCTGAGGAACACCAATCTGTTCGGCAGCGTAGGCACCACTAACAGTGTCATCTTGACCAGCGGTACCGGGAGCCTGCAACTGGGCAGCGACACGGCCTTCGGAGTCGGCGGTGTCCAGATCGGCTCAATAGGAAGCGGAGGGATGCAAGCCATCCAAGCTGACCGAGTTCTTGCCAATACATTCGTGAGCGGCGGGGGGGGCCTTATAGCGGGCGGCACCCAGAACATCACGATCACTGGCAATTACATCCACGACTCGCCGAGCAACGATCGGATGATCGTTAACTACATTAGCGGCAGCGGCAAGACGCTGACCCTGACGGGAACCCTTTACCTGCAGAGAACCGGTACCACCCGGACCCTCAGTCTCAAGGGCTCGGGAAACACCGTCGTCAGTGGCATCATCGTCGACGCCGTCGATCCCGGGAAGACCAACATGCTGACGGTCAACATGGCGAACAATGACTGCAAGGCGACCCTTCTGGGAACCAACACCTACTGCGGCGGCACGACGATCACGCTTGGCACACTTGTCGCCGGCAGCACGCAGGCCCTGGGCGCCGCAACCGGACCGCTGAGCCTTGGCGGCGGCGTGCTGGACCTGGCGATCGATACGAGCATTTTGGCTTACAACACGACGCTTTCGAGTTCATCGTTCGTGCTTTCGGACCGGGCCACCTGCGGCGCCGGGATCACCCATACGCTGGGCAACCGGTCAAGCGTGGGCGAGGAGTTCACCGCGCCGCCGTAGGCGTGCAGTTGCCGGGCCGCGAGTTGGTCGGCCTGGATGAAGACGATGTTCGGGGGGCGGGTCGTGCTCACACAGGAATCTCCATCGCGCTCCATGGCGGTTCACTGCGCGGGCCGGGGTGCGTCAAACGGCGCGAAAACGATCTCCAGCCGACGGATCGTCCGCAGCGTGCTCCTCGCGCCGTACACCAGTGCCGTTGATTACATCAATCAGCTGTACTTATATCAGGAGGTCACGATGGCGTCAACCCTTTGCACGACCCAGATCTTTGCCTTCATAAAGCAAGCGGAGTTGCCGGCACGACCTTGTTGCGGCACAGCCACAAACAGTGCATTTCGTTCCGTACTCTTGCCGCATTGGGGAAGCGAGGCCGCGGCATCGGCCCTAATCTGTGTCTTCGGTTGTTGTCGAGGCGATTGGCGTCCAACAGCGGGGTTCTTCGGGCGAGGATTTGGGAACGAAACTGCGCCTTGACATCATTCGATCATCCGGGTATTTTTATCCATTATAATGATGTAATAGAGAAAAGACGTTGCGCGATGGCGGCTTGCCGCCAGCCGCGGCAGGGGCGGATAACAGGCAATGTACGCGTGAGGACGGCACAACAACCGAGAGGCGTCGCTCGGATCGGACGCGGTCGTGCGATCCGGCGAAGCAGTCTAATATGAGTCCGAAAGAACCTGCCGCGACCAAAACAGTGGGGCACCGTTTTGACGAGAGGTGCGACCTGTCCCGCATCCGGTTCGAGGCACTCGCGTATGCGGAGACGTTTCAGGTTCCCGGCAAGGGAGTGGGCGCCTATCGCACACCGCGGAGCCAGGAGCCAGCGTTGTATGCTTCGTGCGACGTGGCGATCATGCGAACCATCATGGGAGAGGACTTACGCGCGAGGCTGACAACAGATCAGCGCAACGAATGGATCGCCCACATCAACGCCTTTGCCCTGGCAGATGGAAACTATCAGCGTTACACGCATCACTCGTTCGAACATGCCAACGGCATGGTTATCGGTGCATTGGGTGCGCTGGGTGGACGGCAGAAGCATCCCGTGCGGCTATACGAAGGCTTCGACACGCTGGAGAAAGTGGTCCCGTGGCTGGAAAGAATCAATTGGCAGGAGCAATGGAGTGGTTCGCACCTATTCTGGGGCGGGATGCACTGCTTCAGCATGAGCCGCCGCTGCACCGATGAATGGCGCCACGCGGTGCTGAATTGGCTGGACGCTGAACTCTACCCCAAGACCGGCTGGTGGCGCAGGGGCGTGCCGCATGCACAAAGGCTCCAAGCTTTTCAGCCGTTAGGCGGGGGCGCTCATATCTGGCCGATCTACCAGCACAATAATCGGCGGTTTCCTCTCCCCGAACGAGTAATCGACAGTATTCTTGCTATGCAGAAACCGGACGCAAGCTGGATTCTGTATGGCAACTACATGGAGCTTGACGCCCTCTACGGCCTGACCTACATGAGCTCGCTGCAGCCAGACCACCGTCGCAAGGATATTCTCCTGGCCGCGCACAGGCACGGCCAGGGCCTGATCAAAGAGTGGCCGGTCTTCCTCACCGGCATGCCAGACCTGCATGTCCTACTCGGCGCCGTCGGTGCTTTCGGACTGCTGAATCAACTGCTACCCGATATCTACTACGATACGGTGTCATGGACTGACATCTTCAGCGATAGACGGCTTTATCGTACCGCGGAGGTGGACGTGCTGGATACGCCATGAACCGACAGAGATCTCAGACAAAGGCCCATCGGCGCATGGAACACTACGGCGCGGAGCTGCACCAAGGTCCATGCGCGACGTTAGCGATAGCTTATCATTCTATGGAGGGTTCCCAATGCAACGCCTGATCCTAGTCCCGACCGCCGTGTTGGTCTTGACGCAAACGATGTTCGGTGCGGAGCGCGCAACGACGGCCCCGCAAGCCGAGGCTCCCGGGGCCGTCACGGAGGTGCGAGCGGAATCCCTGCGGAAGAATCTGGATCCGGATGGCCGGCCTTTGCCGCTGGCGGCTCACTGGCACAGTCGCTTCGCGCCGCTGGATATGCAGATCCGACTGATCGAGCAGGGGCACCACCTTCTGCCCTGGGGTTATGTGCCCCAGCCCGCCTTGACGAACGCGGCTGACGATAAGCAGTTCGTGAAACTTGGACCCTCCTTCGACAAGCTCGCCGCCCTCAAGCTGCCCTTTGCGCTCATCTCGGGGCAATGGGAAGCCGATCTCTACGATCACCAGAAGAGCGATGTCCGTCCCCGACAGTGGCGCGTCCTCCCGCCCGAGCAGAGTCCGCTGGTGGTGCCGGTTACGCCCCAATTCCGTACGGACGGCACGCCAAAGCCGCCGACCGCAAAGATGCTGAGCCCCTTTGGCGCGGTGGAACCGTGGCGGGAGGTCGGCAAGGTGTGGATGGGATCGCCCGGCATGAGGAAGCTCCAGGATATCTACCCCACCCCCCCCCTGGTCGTCATCATCAGCAATAATGAATCGACCCGCCTGAAGAAAGCGGAGGAGGACAAGCGGTACCTGGACAAGTACGGTCCCGGTCGGGATGCGGCTTTCCAGAACAAGGCCATGGCAGACGGTTGGATCGAGCGCTACGGCGCGATGCTCAAGAGCATGCGGGAGTCGCTCACGCAGGATGCCTGGCGGAAGAACAGCCGTTTCGTCGCGTACAACGCCTTTGGGCCCGCCATTTTCGGCAAGACTAGCTGCGACCCGGACCGCATCGCCTGGGACTGGTACGCCTGGGACGGCGGCATCCCCGAGTATTACGACAACAATTGGCAGATGCCCAAGAAGGCCATTTGCAACGTCTGGAGTTGCCAGACGGAGAGCATGAACTGGGTCTTTATGAAGGCTGCCGCCTTGAAGGTCAACCCGGATTACTGGTTTGAATTCATCTGCTGGGATGGGGACTCTACCACCTACTCTGTCGACGGCACGGTCATCAAGTATTCCATGCGCGGACGGATGTACAACGACATGGGCTTCCCTCCCACGCCCGAACGGTATCGCGGCTGGATTCAGTACGGCATGTGGCTGACGCTGCCGCGCGTCGTCAGGCAGTGGAACGGTTTCAGCGATCCCAGCTCGCAGTGGTGGCCCAAGTTCGCCGAAATCATCCGCGCGGTAGATCTGGTCTATGCCGATCCGGTATTGACCCGCTTCTGGCGCAAAGGAGAACTGGTGGCGAACCCCGAGGGTGGACATCCCTGGATAGAGGCCGTACCGGCCAGATTCAAGGACGTCCCCCGCTGGTTTCACCTGAGTACGGATCTCGATCCTGCGCGGCCCTGGAACGATGACACCCGCATGCCGGTCTTCACCCTGGCCCGCGTGATCGGCCAAGCCCGGGCGCGCGAATGGCTGGTCTATGCGGAGGCGACGCTGGAGAACCAGAGGCAGGTGCGTATCCGCATTCCGGGCTATAGGCAAATCACTGTGCCCGTTTCGACCGGCGGGTCTTTCTACCACGTGAAGGAAGCGGATGGTTCTGTGACTCCGGTGGGAAACGCGGCCCAGATCAAGCTCGCGGCACTGGATGCCGACATGGCTGCGATGCCTGCGCCGGTGAAGAAGGCGACCCCAAATCAAGAGAAGTGACGAGAACCGGGACCATGTCGACCAAGTGCATCCTGTGGCGCCTCGGCCGTTGGGAGCAAGGCGTCCAAATCCACGCGTGAACAGTCCCAGTCCCAGTCCAAAACCGTGCTCGCTCTGGCCGCATGGTGGCGTTATGTTCGTGCCGTTCAGCCCTTCCTCGCGTCGTCTGTCATTGAGGAATTCGAATGGAATCGAGTAAAATGAGCAAGCGATCTGACGATCACCCCGCCGATATCGCCGGCCAGCCCGACTGGAATTCGTTCGGTCTGCCCAAGCACAAGCGGCTGCAGCTCCTGCTGGAGGATGAAATACGTCGCGGGGCGTTCGGGACGGGGGACCGGCTTCCCACCGAGAAGGATCTCATGGAGGAACACGGCTTGAGCCACGGCACCGTGAGCCGGGCTGTACGTCAAATGGCCGCGGCCGGACTTGTCACTCGCGCGCGCAAACGCGGAACCTTTGTCACGTGTCCGCCTTACCGCTTCACGTCGTCCTTCCTCTCCCCGCCCGCTTCCAGCACGCTGGCCTTCTTTAACCAGTTCCATGGCGGGATGCCCAACACCTTCCACCCGTTCTTCACGACCCTGTTCAACGGGCTCGTCCAGGCGGCGGATCGGCACGGCATGACCATGAAGTTCGTCGAGACGCAGGGCAATGGGTTGGACGTGCAGGACCGGTTCTCCGAGCATTATGGCATCGCCGGCGGCGCCATAATAACCTCCCAGAAGAATGGTCTGGAGGCGGCCTTGCAGCAGCGGTTTCCGGTGGTGTTTCTGTCCACGATGTGGCAGAGCCTGGCCATTGATCGCGTGGTCGTGGACGTTGAAGCGGGCGTGCGTAACGTGATGGAGCACTTTCGCGCCGCGGGACACCGGCGCGTCGCCCTGATCGATACGCGTCCGCACGGCGACCACGTCGACGAAGCGATCGCCGAGGCCTTCGGGTGTCTGCCCGGCCAAGCGCCGGTAGACACGATCTATACCGGCACCTGGACCGAGAACGCGGCGACGCAAGCGTTGGCCGCATGGCGCGCGCTGCCCGCACACCCCACCGCTGTCTTCATCGGGGATGATTTTCTGCTCATGCATTTCCTGCGCGTCGCGGCCCGCGCAGGCCTGGCGACGCCGCGCGACCTTGCGGTCGTCGGCTATGGCACGAAGTTCTCGCCGCAGATGCTCGGCGACGGCGTCTCGCTGCTGGAGTACGATCCGAACGCGCTGGCCGAAGGCGTCGTGGCGCTGCTCGTGGAACAAATCCGCGAAGGACGCGCGCCGGGCAAGGTTATCCGGATCGACACGCGCCTTGTCCTGCGGCAATCGGGGTAGCAACGGCATGAGCATCCATTGTGGACTGGGAGGGGAGCGCGTGCCATGGCCCCGAGTACCCGTTTTCCAAATGCGTAGCGCAACCCGCGGATGGCGCTGGCGGCACCATGCGACGTGAACCCGGCACCGAGGACTGGAGAAAAGACGGTTGTGGAACCGTCAGGAGAACATATAGCTATGACTTGTGTGCGAGTAGACCTTAGCGGGCAAATGCCGCGCCTTGACAACGACGACCGTGGAACCAAAAGGCCCGATACATGTGCGCCTATGGATCGACCCACCGAAGCCCGCGCCATCACGTCCGGGGCGCACCACTTCTTCGGCTACTACGACAAGTTTCCCTGGGACGCGACGGGCCGCTATCACCTGGTCCAGCAGGTGCGGTTCATGGACCGAATGCCCGAGACCGACGACCGCGCGGTGGTCGGGATGGTGGACACGGCCAACGGCAACCGGTTCATCCCTCTGGATGAAACCACCGCTTGGTGCTGGCAGCAGGGGACGATGTTGCAGTGGTTGGGCAACGCGCCGGACCGCGAAATTGTTTACAACATTCGCGAAGCCGGCGCCTTCAAGGCACGCATCCGCGACGTGCGGTCCGGTCAAGTGCGCACTTTGCCAAGACCGGTCTACGCGATGACGTCTGACGGGACCCGGGCTGGGACGTTGAATTTCTCCCGGGTCCATGACGTTCGTCCCGGCTATGGCTATTGCGGAATTCCGGACCCGAACGCCGACGTTTTGGCGCCGGAAGATGACGGCGTTTGGGTTATGGACATGGGCACAGGCGCCGCGACACTGATCGTCTCCCTGGCCGCCTTGGCGGCCCTGCAACCTGACCCCAGCTTTCAGGGAGCCAAGCACCGCGTAAAGCATTTCTGCTGGAACCCATCGGGCACGCGACTGTTGTTTCTGCACCGATGGGCCGATCCCGTGAAGTTGCGGCCGTGGCGCACGCGGATGTTCACCGTGAACCCGGACGGATCCGGCCTATGCCTGGTGCAGGACGAGATGACCAGCCATTTCGACTGGCGGGATGACGATCACATCCTGGCGTGGACCCGGCGCGATGGTCGTGACCATTTCCACCTGTTTCGGGACAAGACGGACCGCGTCGAGATCGTCGGGGCCGGCGTCATGGCGGCCGACGGCCATTGTTCCTATTCGCCGGACCGGCGCTGGATCCTGAACGACACCTACCCGGAGGGCAATCCGCCCCGGCGGACCTTGTACCGGTATCGCGTCGCGGACGGACGGCGCTTCGACTTGGGGCGTTTCCTGACCCAGGACCCGAACAAGATATACGGCCCCATCCGGTGCGATCTGCACCCGCGCTGGAGCCGGGATGGCAGCAGGATCTCGTTCGACTCCTTGCATGAGGGTACGCGGCAGGTCTACGTCATGGAGGCAACGTGTGTATAAGGCCAAGGATCATGATGGCGCGGCGCATGCACCGGGTGAAGACAAGGAATAGGCGGACAACATGACGTGGACTGACCGGTTTCGTGGAGTTCAAAAAGGAGGGATTTCCCAATGAGGATGCTGCTTGTTTGCGTATGTGCTCTGGCGGCGAATTTCGCCCCGGCGGCAGAGATCTCGCCCACAGATAACAAAGTCACCCCGCGCAACGACATACCGGGGTTGATCAATTTCGCCCAAGTTTCCGACACGCTCTACCGCGGCGGGTTGCCAACCGAAACCAAGGAACAAGGACTTACCAAAGCAGGTTGCATCGAGCTGAAAAAAATGGGGATAAAGACCATCATCAATCTTCGCGCCATCGATGATGACCGCAACAGCGTGACGAGCTTGAAGATGCAATACCTCAAGATCGCATGCAAAGACGGCAATGTCAAAGAAGACGACTTGGTGACGTTCCTGAAGGCCGCGCTCGATCCCAAAAATCAGCCCGTGTTTGTTCATTGCGCGCGCGGCGCCGATCGTACGGGAACTGCGGTTGCAGTGTACCGGGTGGTGATGGAGGGCTGGACGCCGGAGAAAGCCGCCAAGGAAGCGAAAGACTTTGGTGCCTATGCATCCTTCGAGTGGATGCGCGACTACCTGAAGAAACTGGATGTTGAGGCTCTAAAGAAGAAGGTGGAGAAGGCCGACGAAGTGAAGGTGGGAAAAGCCGGCGAAGCAGGGGAAAAGAAGGCCACCGCGGCAAAAGCACAGAAATCCCCGAACTGACTGCCAGAAGCTTGATCTTCGGGGGCGACGGATGTGCCACATTCATTGTGTATCGGAACTTTATCCAAGATTGACGATATGTGCCAGACCTCCGGTCGATGCTTCCCGATAGGGGCTCGTCAGATTCTTGCCCATGATGTTCATCGTCTCGACAACCAGATTGAGACCGATCCCGACCACGAACGGACGTTACCGTTTCTGCCTCACGGCCAACGACCCCGTAGTGTTCCATAATTCGGCCGCCCGTCACCGCCGTCCCTCACCTTGGTCTCGTAACGCATTCGGCGTGATGACGCAGCCTGCGTTCTTCCACGAAACGAACCCTGTCACGCCGAAAAACCGTCCTCGCAGTCTGAAAATAAGTCTGAAAAGATTTCCCAGCCTCAAAACGCCTCTTTCGTAACTCGCTTATATTCAATATCTTAACTGGAGCCAGCACGCGGGTTCGAACCGCGGACCTGCTGATTACAAATCAGCTGCTCTACCAACTGAGCTATACTGGCTGGAACTCCGGCGGTCAACGCCAGCGTGCAGATGGCCTGGCAGCCTGAAGCCAGCGCCCGTATTTCAAAAAACAACACATCTACTTCACACCCGATGCGCTTGTTTCCCTCACCAAACGCATGGTGCTTCACGAGGCCAACGACATCACTGGCCGCCGGTCGAAGACCGCCGGATCAAAATCATGGCGTTTTTGCCGGTGCTTGCGGCGCAGGAACGCCACCCGTTCGGCTCGAACGATTTGTAGCCCCTAGAAACGGCGCGCCGGCAGGATGCATGGTACGGGCTTGCGCCAGCAGTTCCGCGCGCCGTTTGGCAAGCGGCGCCACCGCGGGATCTGCCAGCAACTTGGCTGCAATCAAATCCTGTCGTTTTTTGTCGAGTTCCTGTAACGCCTGCTGCGCATCCATGCACTGCTGAAAAAGGGCCTTGATGTCGGGATCGCTTTTGACCAGATTTTCCTCAATCGGCTGCAGTTTGACCTGGATGCCACGCAGTTCGGCCCAGGGATTGACCGCATTCGTGGATGAGCCGGTTGCAGCAGAAGGAACGACCGGAATGGCGGACGTACCGCCTGCCACGGGCGCACCGCTCCAGGAACCCTGCTGGGCCAGAACCACACTTCCCGTCGCTGCCAGAATTGTCATCAAAACCATGTTCTTCATGTTGTAATGCTCCTTAATTATCTGTTGCAGTCAATGGACGTGCCGTGCAAACGTCCGCGCCACCAGATGGAACCATAATACTGCAAACGTCCGCCGATGTCATCTGCCCTTGTTTCGATTCGCCAAGCGGCTTATAATAACAGCATGGGTTGGGAGGAGGTGTGGCATGAATGTGCGGATTCAACGGATTCTCAGCCCGGTTGATTTTTCCGACAACTCGGATCATGCGTTGCGCTATGCTTCGGCGCTGGCCGAAACCTTCGGCGCAGAGCTGACTCTGTTGCACGTGGTGGCGCCGATCATGGCCGCACTGCCCGGCGAAACCGCGCTGCCGGACACGTTCCTGGCAGATCTCGACGAACTTGCCGACGCTTGCCGCGAACGTTTGGCACAACTCGCGGGCAAACTGACTGCCGATGGTCTGACCGTACAGCACAAGGTGTGTAAGCGGCAACCCGAGCACCCCATAGGCGGTTGACCTGCGGCGTGGTACGGTGGCGTGGGGGATCAAGCGGCCCGGGACCGGTTGCGGGCGGCGAGCCAGCGCCGGGGCGTCAGATCGGCGGTCTGCCGGTTGGTCAGCGACGGCAGGCGCGTGAGGACGTCGAGCAAGTATTCCCGCGGGTTGATGCCGAGGCGTCGGCAGTTGGCGAGGATCGTGTAGAGGATTGCGCTGCGGTCGCCGGCGTCCGGATGACCGATGAAGAGCCAGTTCTTCTTGCCGATGGCGGTCGGCCGGATGGCGTTCTCGACGAGGTTGTTGTCGATCTCCAGACGGCCGTCGTCGCGAAAGCGTTCCAACTCCTGCCAGAGTCCGAGCGTGTAGGCAATGGCCTTGCCCGTGGGGCTGGTCGGGCGGTGCTGCCCCAGTTTGAGGCGCAGCACCTTGCCGATGCGGGCCAGGCACATGGCGCTCTCGGCACTGCGCACTGTCTGCCGCAGTTTTGGCCCCTTGCCACGCAGCGCATGCTCGGCGCGATACATCAGCCGGATCTGGTGCAGCAACCAGCGCACCAGAGCCGGACTGTCGGTCTCGGCCTCGTCGAACTTGCGCCGCGCATGTGCCCAGCAGGCCGACAGGTCGATGCCGCCATGCTCCTTGGCGAAGCTGGCATAGACGACGTAACCATCGCTCTGCACGTTTCCACGGAACTCCTGCAACATCCCCTTGAGGCAACCGCCGCCACGGCCGGTGTGCCATTCGAACAACACCTCGCCGCCGGGATGGTTGAAGACCCAGAAATACCCCTGGCGGCTTCCTTCGGCCTCCGCCCCGCAGTAGCGAACCGGCGTTTCGTCCACCTGCAGATATCCGCACTTCTTCAGGTCTTCGCGGATGTGCTGATAAATCAGCCGGAGCCAGCCGGCACCCAGACGCACCCACTCGCTCATCGACTGGCGGGGGATGTCGATCCCGTGGCGCGTGTGCAGGATCGATTCCTGCCGGTACAGTGGCATGTGGTCCACGTACTTCTTGATCAGGATGTCCGTGATCAGTCCCGGCGTGGCGAAGCCGCCCGGTACCAGGCGTGGTGCCAGCGGAGCTAAGATGGGTGGCAGAGCGCGGTTGACCTTGCTCGTGAACTTCCGCCGGATGATCCGGCGCCGAAAGTAGCGCGTGGGCGTGACGTCGAGTTCCTCGGTGACTTCCTCGCCGATGTACTGGTAGGCCGTGGGATTCTGCTTCACCGCCTCGGGGTCGATCACGATCTCTTCGGTCGGCAGGTGTTCGGGCAGACGTGGCTTGCGGTCGCGTGGCGCACGCGGGCGCGGGGGCGTGGGCGGCTTCGGCGGATCGTCGTCATCGTCTGGCGTTGCCGCAGGCGAATAGCCCAGCAGCAGTTCCAACTGGTGGGGATCGATCTTCTCGCTCGTGCGCCCGAACAGTCGCTGCAGCAGAAACTGATTCTTCTGCTGCAGTTGCCGGTTCTCCAAACGCAGCTCTTCATTCTCGGTGCGCAGGGCCGCGATCTGGGCGGTCTGTGCCTCAATCAACCGGCGAAGTTCTTCGATCTGCGATTGCATGGCGTGCTTGGTGTATAGAACGCCGCAACCGCAAGAAAGTTGTAGGAAAACTGTAGAAAGTTATCTTCAGCGCTGGTACCACGGCCGCAGCGATCCGCGTCGCAAATCCACGCCGTCGAGCAGCAGTCCGAGTGCTTCCGGACTGAGTTGCAGTTTGCCGTTCTGCACGTCGATGCCTTTGGGCCAGTTGAACGTGCCTTGCTCCAACCGCTTGGTCATCACCCATAGTCCCGTGCCGTCGAAGTAGAGGATCTTCACCCGGTTGTGCCGGCGGTTGGTGTAGACGTACAAGGCACCGCTCGACGGATCGTCCTTCAGCACGTTGACCGCCACGGCCCACAAGCCCGCGAAACTCATGCGCAGGTCGGCCGCGTCCATCGCCAGGAAGACTTTGAGCGAGTTGGGAAAACTCAGCATCGCGGCGCCTCCCCGTACCCGGCCACGCCGCGAATCAACGCCACCAACTCGTCGCGCCGTCCCTGGTGCCGGATGCCCACCCGCGCACCGTTCGGCAGCAGCACCTCGACCGCCGCCGGTGCGTTCGCCGCTGGGTCGTCCTGCGGAACCACTTCAACCTGCGCGAACGCCGGCGGGCGCGTCATGATCGCCCGACTCGGCTTCGTCCAGGCGTAGAACGTTGCCAGGTTGATGTGCCGCCGGGCACAGAACGCTTTCTTCGTCAGGCCGCTTGTCGCCTGCTCTTGGATCAGCCGTTCCCGTTCCGCTGTTTCGCGGCGCACGCGCCGCCGTGCCGATTGTTCTGTTTTCATGCCGCCGGTGTATCACGCGGCGTCGGGAGCGTGAAGGAGGTGCTCGGGTTGACGCTTACGCTGTAAGCGTCACCGCATCACAAACACACGCGCGTTTTCGGCGCAAAGCGAAGGGGAACCGGGAAACCGGTTCCCCTTCTTATTTGGTAGGTCAGGGCTGTGTGCTCAGAGCTGAATTTCCGTCTCCTCGCGCGTCGCGAGGTTCTTCATGCGGGCGGCGCCCTTGGCGATGTCGTCCGGGCCGAGGAAGATGGCGGACTGGCACATGCCGGACCCGGCGCGGGAAAAGAACTGCTTGGGCTTCTGCGGCGCCAGGCCGAGATCGACGCGCGTGCCTTCGGCGCGCAGGCGTGTCGCCAGCCGGATGGCCGCGTCGCGCTGTTCGGGAAACATGAAGCCGATGACCACGCCATCCCGTGCGTTCGCCGTGTCGTCGCCCTGCAGCTCGCGCAGCGCTTCGACCACCACGACATCGCCGAACCCCATGCCCACCGCCGGCGTGGGCGCGCCGCCGATCGTCGTCAGCAGGCTGTCGTAGCGGCCGCCGCCGAAGATGGCGCGGAATTTCCGCTCCGTGTCGAACGCCTCGAACACGATGCCGGTGTAGTAGGAAAGCCCGCGGATCACGGCGATGTCGAACACCAGCCGGTCTGCAAAGCCGTGCAAGACGGCCAGGGCAAAAAGCTCGCGCAGCTTGGCGATGGCGGGCGAATCCGCGCCTGCCACGGCTGCGGCCTGGTCCAGAGTCTGAATGGCCAGCATCTCGAAGGCCTTGGCCGCAGCCTCCGGAGGCAACCCTTCGGCGGCCATGAGTTTTGCAATCTCCTCGTCCGGAAGCTTGCCCCGCTTGTCGAGCGCGAGGAACACGGCAGCGTGATGTTCGGCGGCGACGCCAAGTTTGGCCAGTAATTCGCCCAGCAGCGCGCGGTTGTTGACGTGGATGCGGTAGGCGGGGTCGGGCATGCCCATGGCGCGCAGCGCGCGCGCAGCGCAAGCCAGCACCTCGGCTTCGGCCGCGACGCTCTCCTCGCCGACAATGTCCAGGTTCCACTGGTAGTGCTCGCGTTTGCGGCCGCGCGTCATGCGCTCGTAGCGGAAGCACTGGGCGATGGTGAACCACTTCACCGGGTACGGAAGCTGCCCCTGACGTGCGGCGATCATGCGGGCGAGCGTGGGGGTCATTTCGGGGCGCAGCGCGAGCTTGCGGCCGCTCTTGTCCTCGAAGCAGTAAATCTGCTCCGAGACCTCCTCGCCGGCCTTGCGCTGCAGCAGTTCCAGGTTTTCCACCACGCAGGCGTCGTAGGGCGAGAACCCGGAGACCGTGGCCGCCTGGCGCCAGGCGTCGAAGACGCGGTTGCGCCACGCCATGTCCTCGGGATAGAAGTCCCGCATGCCGCGCGGCGGTTCGAAGGAGATTGGTTCGTTGCTCATGGAAAAAGGCTGTTAGGCTGTAGGCTGTTAGACTGTTAGAGGAGAGGAGCGCAGACTGTAAGACCAGCAGGGCGAAAGGCGTGCATTAGACCTAGCAGCCTACAGTCTACAGCCTAAACCCCTAAGCCTGCGCCGCAGGCGCAGGCTCCAGCATGATCTGCTTCATCAGCCGGCCGGGCTTGAACTTGACGACCTTGCGCGGCGGAATCCGCACGACATCGGCGGGCTTGTTGGGATTGCGGCCGATGCGCGACTTGCGCAACGTGACCTGAAAGACGCCGAAATCGCGGAATTCCACGTGCTTCCCGGTTTGCAGCGCCTCCGTGATGTAGTCCAGCGTGCGCTGGATCACCTCATGCACTTCCTGCTGGTTCATCCCCATCTCGTGTGCGATGCGCACAACCAGTTCGCGCTTGGTCAGCGCGGCGCCGACTTGTGTTTCCGCAGTCTTGGTATCGTTTGTGTCCATGTCGAATTTCTCCACTTGGAAAGCATAACTTAAAAACAGCTTTTCCGGCACGCGAAACCTACACCAACGCATAATGGGTTAGTT
>Ga0118677_10005574_pt1 | contig 21944 bp, 21 predicted proteins | sample AliMusrvi5mmetaG_FD_86154 | JGI IMG/M metagenome (GOLD analysis project Ga0118677, IMG submission 86154)
GGCCGAAGGCCGTTGTAGATATTCCATCGACCCCTACTGCCCTCGATCTTGATTCCTGAACACGGACCCATCCTGACCTCAAGGTCTCGGTGTCGCAACGCGTCACCTGTTTCTGGAGACCAGGATCGAGCCATCTGGACTTGGCAAGATCATCGACCTCCTCACGTGGGCACTATCATTCCCTGGCGTATATGGAATCTCGGAAGGTGACAACCGGGGAAACATCCTCGATGCTCTTTCTAAGCCATCTGTTTTATGGATCGAGTCCGCTGTTGAGCACTTCGAGCCCAAGGAGCATTTGTTGGTACAGGTTCTTCTTGAAGCAGCATTGGAAGACGCCCTCAGAACGATGGGAGCAGCACCAGACCGCTTCCACGAAATAATGAAGGGCCTGACCCTGCTTCATCTGTACCCTGAACCGAGTGTGACCTTGCCAATTGAAAGTTGGGTAGAAACCCACTTGGGTTCGGTCCGCCACGTTTCGGTGCATCATCTGGCCTTCGGCAGTTCTCTCACTCCTCAGGCATTATCGTGGGCGCAACGCAGCGAAACCCTGTGGCTAACTGGGCAGAAGATGGAGATCGATCCCAAGTACCATTCGAGTTGGATATCTGAGCCCGAAGCCGCCCGCATAAAAACCTTGGTTAGAGGCGAGATCTGGATTCGCTCCAACCGGTCCGGCAAGGCCCTCGTCGCGCGATCTCGCGAGCGAGCATCTGATCTCGCTCTGGGCGTGCGCCTGCGCTCCAATGCCGCTCGGAGGAGGCGCATCACATCTACCGATCAGATCGCCGCGTCAATCAAGTCGCTGGCGAGCCCACCGGGAGCACATCGAGATCTGTACGAAAAGATTTTCGGAGGAAGACAGGCAACGAAAGAGGGCACCGAGTCCGACAGAGCCATCCGACGAAAGTGAGTATGCCGCCTCAGCTGACCAATTCAAAACGTCGTCCGGGATAGGCAAGGCGGAAGGCCACATTGCGACAAATGTTGGCCGCTATTTGCAGGCATTTGAGCGAACGGGAGTCCAGCTTGTAGCCGCGGAAACACGGTGGGCCGGGCCTTATCGACTACGAATGGCCGCATCTGCAATTGAATTCGACATCCCAAACGCTGAGGTGCAGCGGCAACTCCGGCTCCGTCGTCCAAAACCGCCCACGGAGAGGGCAGAGCTACTGCGTTTCACACATTCCTATGTGCGCGCGCAGTGGCTCATTTCTCAAGGTAGGCTGGTGGCAGCACGACAACGAGGTCGGCCGCAGGACGATGCCTCTTCAAGGTTGCTTCGCATGGCAGGCGATCTCAGGTTCTCCGCAAAGCTTCGCTTGATTGCATGTCTCGGTGCTGTTAATGTGCTCTATCGTATTGGGCGATTCCAGGCGGCTCTTAGAACTCTCGTTGAAAGCTCACGTCTTGTGCATTCAGTCCGAGACGATGTGCTGAAGGCTCGCTATCATTTGGCTCTTGCCTGGTCTCACTCGCGCGGTTCCAGCGGTCCAACATCCGATCAGGCTACTCTCAAGGCATTGAGAATTGCTAGCAAGTTCGCGGAGAGTGGCGGCGATAGAGCCACACTCGGACTATTGGCATATAGGACGAGCATGTACCTTACAAAGAAAGGTCGCCATCTCGAAGCAATTGACCAACTTGTCCAGGCACTTCAGGCCTATCTGCTCACAGAGAATTATGAGGGAGTGGAGGCGTGCTGCGTCAATATAGGTAGCTTTGTTCACCGGCTTGGAGAACGATACTATGCAGAGGCGCGACGTTGGTTGCTTACAGGAATCGCGATTTCACGATGGATGAGAATTGGGCTGGATGGTGCTCATGGAGAGATGATCATGGGAAAGCTCTATATAGAAGGCAACCGTAAGCCAGAGCTTTCCATGCGGTGGCTCAAGAGAGCGGAACGCATTGCCGAACAAGCCGGCAACCAGGTGAGTTTGGCAGATGTAAAAATGGTCTTGGCACTGTGGCATCAAAAGTACGGATCACGTCGGGACGAGATCGACACCTTGATTCAAGCGCTGGGGATGTTTCGCAAACTCAGGAAATTCGACTGCAAGCAGAAGGAAACGTACATGGCGCACAAGTTCTCTGAGGTGTGGCAAGATGTGCTAACAGCAATTAATACAGAAGGATAGTTGAACATCCAAGAACCGCCTCGTCAGCGCTCGAAGACACAAAGCTCCTGCCAGATGTGGGCCGACCGACGTTGGATTCGGCTTGACAAAGGGGCCGAAACGGACGAGCATTATCCCAAGTTTCCATTTGGAAGTTTCCCCGGCTTCAAACTGGGCTTCAGCGAGACCGAGCTTTGCTCGGTTTGGGAGCTGCTATGGGTTCGTCCGACGTGTCTCCTTCTCATGCTTCTGCATGTTATCCGCTCCCGCTAACTATTCTGCAGCCAAACCAAAGCTTGACACAGTTACAGGTGCTTAGGTTATAGCTCCGAGTAATCGGAGTAACATGCCGTCGCCTGACTAACAGAAGTCACAGTAGAGCCATTATGAGAAGTCGGAAACAATAGAAAATACTAGACTTAACATTGCGATGAATCGAGGCTTGGCGGCCAAGCCTCGATTCATCAACAACTTACGCGCATTGAAGCGTTTGTCGAAAATCGATTTTCGACATTTCTTGGCCGGTCGCTCGCGCACTGAACGTAAATCGCGGCAAACAAAGATGGATGCGAACGTTGAAAAACGGCAGCGTTTGACGAAATACGAAAATCGGCGCTCAGATCGCCGGATTGGCAGAAGCAAAGGCTCATCTCGCCGCCTCTGCTCTAGTCTTCTCTGCCAGAATGTCGCAAGCGCTCCGCCCTTTTGGCTCCCAAACCCCTTTTCGACATGGCTGGTTCTCTGAATCTGAAGTGTCGCGCTCATGGTGCCGAATCGATGCAGGGCTGCCAAAGGAGAGTTGCATGGCTACTAATTCGCGTTCAGGAATTTCTCAGGGGTATGGCAAGAAACGTGATTGTTTGGTGGATGGCAAGACTCACGGAACACAGGCGCTTTGCTGCGCTGTCGTCGATTACCTCGTATATCTGAGGGCGTCTGGAAGGAAAACAACCACGATTGGGTCCTATGGAGAGAGCCTTGCGCTGCTTGGAAGAAAAATGGGGGCAGACATCTCGTTGCTGGATGTCTCTTCCACGCTGCTAAATGAGACTGTTGCCAGCCTGACGGCAATTGATGGACAACCCCAAAAGCGTCGCTCGCAAACAACTTTGAACCGCCATCGAAGCGCATACAGGGGGTTCTTTCGGTGGGCAGTCGAGACCAAAAGGATACCAGCGAATCCCGCCCGGTTGCTGGGGAGATCGAACATTGAATCGGTTCCCACTCAGCCCATGACGTTGCACGAGGTCCACTCATTTCTTCGGGCGATTCACCATTCAAACGACCCCCTGCGAGTTCGAGACGAGACACTTTTCGCGTTGTATGCTTTCACCGGTCTGCGCAGAGCCGAGGCTCTGCAATTGGACGAAGAGGATTACAACGTTGTCACAAGAACCTTGCAGGTCAAGAATGGGAAAAGCGGACGTCCGAGAACTGTGCATGTGATTGCGCGGCTTGGCCTGCTGCTGGAAAGCCTTCGAAGACACTGCGGGCCTGGAAGAGAGCACTCAAGCGGCAAGCTGTTCCCCGGACGAGGTGCTGGCGAGAGTCTCACTACTCGCCAAGTCCAGAGCAGGTTCCATTATTGGAAGGCAATTGCGGGACTTCGACCTGCATTGACCATCCATTCCTTTCGCGTTGGGTTCGCCACAGCATTACATCGGCAAAGCCGCGATGTTGTGCTTGTATCTCGTGCATTAGGGCATAGTGACCTTCGGCCTACCCTTCGCTATATTGACCTATCAGCGGGAGAACTGCCGGATTGGATGGAAACCACCTTTCGACAGATTGCATGACCGTGCGACGCTGAATTATCCAGACACCGTCTGGATAATTTAGATAAGCCATATCATTCCAATCCCTGGCCGACAAGCACCATCTGAAGGCTTCCAGCGCGGATGCTTCGGAGAGTTTTGCACTGGGATGGGGGCCGAGTTTGCAATGTCGCCTGTGAAAGAGTCTGCTTGCGAATGGTATGGGAGATCGAGACGTAGCTGGAGCACCAGTTGAGCAGGTTCGCAGGAACGCCAGCATTGGCCCCGACCCAGGAAATAAGAACGCCCCGTCTCCGGGGCGTTCAAAGGTCGCTCGGTGAGCGGAGCCTTACGACGAAAGCTTACTAAGAATAGTCGGGCAATCGCCGCTCAAGTACACTAAGATACTTGTATTCTCCGTAGGGCCATTGCGTCAAGGCGGTATTTTGATGTCCTCTGCCATGGAATCACCTCAGAAGTACGTTCTCGGCCTCGATCTCGGATCAGCATCGCTCGGGTGGGCTCTGATCGCCCTGGATGATGCCGATGACCCCACTTCCCTAATTCGTGCAGGCGTTCGCATCTTTGAACCCGGCGTTGACGGCACGTCAATGGAAATCGAACAAGGAAAAGACCAGTCAAAAGCCGTTGAGAGACGAACGGCTCGCTTGCATCGGCGCCAACTCCGTCGCCGGGCTGCCCGTCAGAGGGATTTATTCCGACTTCTCCAAAGGCACTCTTTGCTGCCAGCGCCGGGAGTATTAAGCGGATCGCCAGAAGAGCAGAGGCATTCGATTCTCAACGAACTCGATCAGCACCTCACTCATAAATGGCAATCGGCATTTCCAGACAATCGTTTCGCACAGCTACCTCTCTATTACCTTCGCAAAAGGGCGCTTGACGAGTCGTTGGAAGCGCCCGAGATTGGGCGGATATTGTTTCATCTGATTCAAAGGCGAGGCTTCCTCTCGAATCGTAAAGAGAATAAGCAGAATCCTGAACAAAAAAAGGAGTTAGGCCAAGTCAAGGCCGAAATCCATAGTTTGGAACAGGACATTCTGAGTGCCGGCGCACGAACCCTTGGTGAGTTTTTCGCCGGGTTGGACCCGCACGCTCAAAGAGTCCGTCGCCGTTGGACCGCGCGAAAGATGTTCCAAGATGAGTTCGAGAAGATCTGGGAAGCACAGGCGATCCATCGCCTCGAATTATTGACGCCGGAGCTCCATGACAAGATCGCACATCTTCTGTTTTTCCAGAGACCGATTGCCGCTCAGACGCATTTGGTTGGCAAATGTGAGTTGGAGTCTGGAAAGCAGCGGGCTCCTTGGGCAGCAATGGAAGCCCAGAGATTCCGCATTCTGCAAAAAGTGAACGACCTGAAGCTAATAAACCCTGGGAGTTTGATCTCCGATCCGCTGACGGAGGATGAGCGCCAACGACTGTACGATTTGCTGGATTGGGAAGGGGATCAGACATTCAAAGCGATTAAGAAGTACCTCTCCTTCCCTGCCGAGGCTCAGTTCAATCTTGAAAAGGGTGACGAGAAACGTCTTCGCGGAAATCGAACGCAGGCGGTCATGCGGAAGGTGTTTGGTGATCGCTGGGACGGCTTTAGCGCAGGGAAGCAGCACCAGATCATCGAGAACTGGAGAAATAGCGAGTCCGATGAGGCGTTGATTCGCGAAGCAGTCGAACAGTGGTTACTGGACGCCGCCGCCGCGAGTTCACTGTCGGAACAGATTCCTGAGCCTGGGTACTGTGCCGTCTCATTGACGGCAATCGCCAAACTGCTCCCTCTGATGCAGTGCGGCAAGTCCTTCAAAGAAGCGGAAACGGAAGTGTACGGTGCTCGGTTTTCTGGCGGAGTGGTTTTCGATACGCTGCCAGAGGTGCGTAAACAGCTTGAGTCGTTGCGCAACCCAGCTGTCGAGCGTGCCCTTACGGAACTCCGTAAAGTCGTGAACGCAATTGTGCGCGAGTATGGTAAACCCTATGAAATACGGGTTGAACTTGCACGCGAGTTAAAGAAGCCCCGGCAAGAGAGGATCGATGCAACGAAGAAGAATCGGAACCGCCAAAGAGAACGCGAAGACATAGCCGTCAAGATTTTGCGTGAATGCGGCCTGTCGAACCCTTCCAGAAAGGATATTGAGAAAGCTCTTCTGCATGAGGAATGCGGCGGCTATTGCCCGTACACGGGCAGGCACATTCCATTTTCTACCCTCTTTGACAACTCGGAGTTTGACGTTGAGCACATTATTCCTCGGAGCCGATATCCGGACGATTCGTTCCAAAACAAAACTTTGTGCTACCTTCCCGAAAACCGCGATATAAAAAAGGGTCAGACACCTTGGGAAGCTTACGGAAAAGATGAGCAGCGTTGGGCTGAGATCATGACTCGCGTTAGCAGTTGGAAAAACAGAGGAAAGATGGTGCGGTTTTCCATTCAAACCGAGGATGCCCTTGGTGACTTCAGCGCACGCCAATTGAACGATACGCGCTATGTGAGCGTTCTGTCGGCGCGCTTTCTCGGAGCCTTGTACGGTGGCCGCGATGTTATGGATGGAGAGAAAGTGCGCCAGGTGATTTTCGCGTCGAGTGGCTCAGTGACGGCAACACTACGCAGTTCGTGGGGTCTGGAAGCGATCTTACACGAACTCGTGCCGACAGAACCCGGTGAGTCCCGAGGGAAGCCACGCACCGATCATCGTCATCATGCAATTGACGCAATAACCATCGCTCTCACTCGCCCAAAAGTCATTCAGTCGATGGCACGAGCGGCGTCTATGGAGCCTTGGCAAAAGGACGCGCGCGCTTGGCGCAAGATTGAGTTACCATGGAAGAATTTTGTTCCTTCCATCCGACCTCGCATTGAAGAGATGCTCGTTTCGCATCGGCCAGAACACAAGATGAGCGGGGAACTTCATAAGGGCACGAATTACTCAGCGCCTAGCAATTACAAGGGGAAGCCCACGGTTCACACAAGGTGTTCTCTGTCGGCGTTGTCCGCTTCTGACATCGCGGACGACGAAGTAATCGTTGACATTGCTGTCCGGGATGCCGTTCGCATGAAGTTAGTGGAACTTGGGGGAAATCCGAAGCTATTCGATCGCCCTGAAAATGCACCATGTCTCTCCGCCCGCGACGGACGCCTCATTCCCATTCGCAAGGTGCGCATCCGCGAGACGAAAAATCCACTCAGGGTAGGTCATGGCGCTCGGGAGCGCTTTGTTGCCCCAGGCGGTATCCACCACGTTGCTCTCTTTGTGGTGCGTGACGAGAGACGCAGGGAGAAGTGGGATAGCGATGTGGCGCAAGTGACCGAGGTTTACCGTCTCTGCCCTAAGAATGACCACAGAAAAGGCAGGCCGCGATCCGCAGTAAAGGAACCTCCGATTTCCCGACAATTGAAAGCCGACCCCGAGGCCCAGTTTCTCTTTTCGCTGATGAAAGACGACACGATCAAGGTTACTGACGCGAACGGAACGCACATCCTACGCGTGAAAAAATTTAGCGATAACAAACAAATGTGGTTTGTTCCTGTAAATGATGCCCATGATGATGCGCAACAGAAAAAACTTTGCATAACGTGGTCGAGGACACCGAACTCGTTGAAAGAACTTCATCCCAGGAAGGTTGTCATCGATTTGCTCGGAAAGGTGCACCCGGCCAATGATTGATCGCATTATTGAAATCGCTAATCCCGCGCGGTTGAGCGTTCGCGATTCGCAACTCGTCATTGAAATGACCCAGGCGGATCAGCTTTCACTTCCCTTCACTACCCCAATTAGCGAAATCGCCGTCCTGCTTCTAGCGCATCCACAGGTCGTTCTTTCGCAGGCGGTCCTTTCTAGGATTGCGGAGGTTGGCGGTTCGGTCGTCACCATCGACGGAAAATTTCTCCCTGCATCAATACAGTTGCCGGTGCAGGCGCACTTTCTCCAAACAGAGCGATTTGCTAAACAGATGCAACTCTCTCACCCAACGCAGAAGCGGCTATGGCAGGAGATTGTGCGCGCCAAGATCCGAGCACAGGGGGAGCTACTGAAAGAGCTTAGGGGAACAGATGGTGGGTTAATCGCCATGGCGGCGCGAGTTCGCTCAGACGACGCAGGCAACCTGGAAGCACAGGCAGCACGGCGCTATTGGGCACAGATATTTGATGATCCGAAATTTCGTCGAGGGTCTGAAGAGCCAAATCAGAACCGGCATCTTGACTACGGATACACAGTTTTGAGAGCCGCGGTGGCTCGCGCGCTATGTGCGGCAGGTCTGCATCCTTCAATAGGTTTACGCCATAAGAATCGCTACGATGCCTTTTGTCTGGCGGCCGATGTGATGGAACCGTTCCGGCCTCTCATTGATCGCCGGGTGGCGCAATGGATTGTCAATCACGACCCGGCGGAGCCGTTGAGCACTATAACGAAATCTTGGCTGATCGGAGCAACGACCTCGCGCTACGCATTTGAACGCGAGGAGCGCTCGCTCTTCGACATTCTGTTACGCACAGCGAATTCTCTAGCGAAGTGCGTTACCGGAGAGTCCCGTGAAATTGCAATTCCTTCGTTGCTGGAGCCATGCGGTGAGTCCGTACCAGCTAGAAAGGGTCCACGGAGCGTAACCGTCCAACAAGAGATTGAATCAGTCGGCTAACCAGAAGGGCTTTGAGTTGTTTCACAGAAATGCTGAGTTGATCGCTCATGAAAGGACTGCTTCTTTCAGCGTACCGGTCTTTGTGGCTCATCGCCATGTTCGACCTGCCGGTGGAGACAGCGGCGAATAAACGCGATTACACGCGCTTCAGGAAAGCCCTGCTTAAAGACGGGTTCATGATGCTCCAATTCTCGGTGTACGCACGCTACCTCCCGAGCGAAGAGGCTGCGGACGCCCATCGAAGCACGATCCGCGCCGTTATTCCGCCTTTGGGGCAGGTGCGGCTTATGACAGTTACAGATCATCAGTTTGGCAGAATGGAGGTCTTTTATGGCAGAAAACCTCGCGAGCCGGAGGATGTCCCTGAGCAGATTCTCCTTTTTTGAAGAGAGAAGCCGCGCCAACTTGCTGCTTTTCAGCAAGTTCGGCGCGGCCTAGTGTACTTGAGCGGCGACTCCCGGCCATCCCCAGCGGGGGAAAAGCCCCACAGGCGATCACTTGACTCGTAATAGCTCTCAGCCTATGTACGGATCGCCTGTGGGGCTTTTCCCCCGCTAGAAATGAACTACAAAAAGCTTCCAGGAAGATGAAATTCGGTGCGTGTTCAGGATTTCCCCAATCTATTGGCACACGTCCGTTAGATTCCCATTCCGATTCCGTGGGCAATCGTTGATGCTTGATTCAACTCCAGCGCAGAGGTCTTCGAGACATCGACGCTGAGCTGAGGACTAAGCTTGGCAATGTCGTCGGTGAATAGTGTGGCCTCGTGGCTGGCGCGGGAGATGGAGACGTAGCCGAAGCGGGAGTTGAGCAAGTCCGGATGGACGCCAGTATCGGCATTCACAAGGACGCGCTCGGCGGTAAGGCCCTGGGAACTGTGACTAGTGACGGCGTAGCCATGGTCGAAGTGGCGATGTTCGCTGGCGCTGAATTCGACCTGTCGGTTGTTATCAAGACGGGCCGAAATGCGGCCATCGGGCGCAATGAACTCGATTGCGGCAAGGTCGCGATTGGCAACGCCGAGCGACTTGTCGGGCGCGGTGAATTGGATCCGATCGCCGACTGAGAACTCGCGGCCGATCTCGCGGTAGACGCTAACGCCGGCAAGGCGGCGCGGATCGTAGGTAGCAAGATCACCAGATGATTTCTCGACCGTCAAGAGATTGTTTGCCTGGTTGATTGCGGCGACTGTTCCGTAGGTCCCGGCCTCGATACCAGCGGCTTTGCTGCCGCGCGCATAGCGGATAATATCCCCGATTTCGTAATGATTGGCCCAGGCGCGCTCGGCGCCGGTCATCTCCTGGCGCTGAACGAGGACACGCATCGAATGGTCCTCTGGAGCCAGTTTCCCGCTGGTCCTGAGTTCTTGTCGAACGGCTGCATTCAGCTCGCGTCGGGAGGCGTTGTCGGGCGAAACAATCAAGGTGTTTGAGGGGGCCTCTGCGTAGGTTTTGGCGATTGTCTCAATGCGCTCCTGGTGATTGGGAATCTCCCGGACTCGGTCCTGTTGTTGGAGCATCTCAAGGGCAGCGGCCGTCTGCCCCTTGGCAAGAAGTTCTACGGCGGATTTCAGAGCCGGGTCTTTTTGGCGGACAATCTCATCCAACTTGGCGGTCCGCATTCCGGCCTCCTGCAACTGTTCGAATGGCCGTCCGGCTTCAACGCCCTGGTGCTGGCGGGTGTCGCCGATCAGGAGTACACGGTCGTTGGGACCGAGCCGACCAAGGAAGTCGCGGACCTGATTTGTGCTGGCGAGACTCGACTCATCGAGGAAGTAGAAATGCTTCTGTGTCGGGTTGGCGGCGTTGGCATCGCAGGCAAGAAAGCCCTGCAAGGTTCCGGCTTCAATGCCTGCTTCATTGAGTTGCCGGGCGGCGCGGGAGGTGGGCGCAAAGCCCTGGACTTCGTAGCCCTGTGCCTCCATGGCGCTGCGTAGCGTGGCAAGCGTTGTCGTTTTGCCTGCGCCGGCAAAACCTTGGATTCCCTGGATACGGTCATGTGCGCTGAGAACATCCTCGACCACGGTCTTCTGTGCCCGGTTCAAATGAGGATGCTGCTCGGCAAAGTTGATGGCAGCGGAGCGGCTCATGGCGGGCTCAAAGTTGTTCTGCCCGGCGCGCATCCTGTGAACAATCTCCTGTTCCGCCTGGATTGTTTTGGCCGTCGTGAACTGACGACCTGGCATCCCATGACCACGCTCGACGGTCAGAAACTCTCCTGCGGCGAGACGGGCGTCCAGATTGCCGCGTACCTGCGAATAGGTGACCTCACCCATGCCGCGACGGAGCCCATCGCGGATCAGAGCCCGCTCATCGACAACAGCCTCCCGCTCGAAGTTCTTGTCACGAGAATACGTCAGAGACTCACGCGCCCGGTCAACTGAGTTGACTGGCGTTTGATGATGCTCAAGCCGTTCGTGCGCGGCTCGCACAACGGCCTCGGCCTGGTGCCCGAAGTCAGCGGCAAGCTTGCGGTGTGCCGCCATGACGTCGGCTGTCGAGTGAATCTCCTTGCGGTCTCGCGTGGAGTGCGCGGCGATTTCTGCCGCCTCTTTCCCGGCGCGGCCAGTGCGCTCAAGGTATGCCCGAATCTGCTGGCTCCGCGGGCTCGATGCGTCGAGATATTCCTGCGTGTAACCTTTGATCTCCGGCGCTCCGCTTCGGCCAACGGTGATCTCGTAACCAAGATGACGCAATCGGTATGTAAGCTCGGACTGATACACGGCGGTGGCGAACTGTTGCGAAGCGAATAGGCTCTGTGGTTGGATGGCTCGGGGCTGCCCGTTTGTGCGTTCCGTGACGTTGAAGACGACGGCATGAGTATGGAGTTGCGGCGCGACGTAGCCATCGACGGGGCGGGCAGTGTCGTGCTCGAACTTCGCGGCGATGAATTTGGCCGTTGTCTCGGCTGGATGATTCCCACCGATCCTCGCCTGCGTGTAAAGCTCAAGCTGTTCAAGCGCCAGGTTCACGCTCTCGCGGTGAGCGTCACGAACACGAACATCCCCGCCGACAAGTGCCGTGAGCGAAACGGATTTGGGCGCTGAAAAGGTAGCATCCCACCCGGCGCGATGCTCCATTGTCTTCACGATCTTCCAGTCTGCAACCTGGTATTCATAGGATGCCCGCTGGCGAACAAGCTGCACTCCGGTCGCCGGATGTTGGCCCTGGCTCAGCTTGGCAAAGTCCTCTGCGGAGACCGCTCCAGCGAGTCCGAATTGCGATGCGAGACGGCCTTGCCATTCGCCGGCAGTCACGCCCTGCTGCGACCAGTAATTCTGTTCCTTTGCCGTGAATTCTTTCTGGTGGTAGCTCTGGGCCTGACCAGCAGAAAGCGGCTTTGAGATAGTAAGCATGGCTTAAATCCTCGGTCCGAATGGGAGCGAAGTCTGCACTTCAAGTGGACTCTCTTGCGTGGGCTTAGCGGCTGAAACGGACGGTGCCTTTTCCTGAACCGCAGGCATTGGGTTTTGGGGCAAAGTGACCGCGGGCTTCGGCGGTTTTGGCTGCTCCTTGCTAGGTTCTCGCACGATGAAATCGTCCTTCAACCGTTCAATGAATTTGGGCTTGGTAGCCGGCATTTCCTGTATGGGAAACGAGAATCGTGAGACGTAGTTCCCGTGCTTGATGTAAGCGTGGAGGTTCTCCAGACCGCTGATCTCAGAATCGAGAACCAGGGGCTCGGTCTGGCGGTCGAGGGCGAAGTTCCTGCCCCGTCGTGTTCCATCGAAGTGGGTCTCTTTCATGCGCTCGATTTCGATCTTGCCGATAGCGCGGCTGACCCATTCGGCGGCATTCGGTTCGGTCGTCTTGAGGAAGATCTTGGTTGCAGGCTGCGAGAGCATGACCTCGGCCAGGTGACCGTAAATCACCTCCAACTGTGCTTTGCCTTGGAAGCCAAGAACAATCGGATTGCGCGACTTTCGGTTCTCGGTAATTGCCGTATGGAGTTGCGGCAATTTCTGCAGGCTGGCCAACTCGTCCAGTACAAACCAGACAGGGTGCTGCTCTGCCGTGGGCGCAGTGAGCAGGCGAAGGACGAGCATGTCAATCCACAAGCTGTGCAGCGGGCGGAGCGCCTCGCGCTCGGCCGGTTGTGAGGTGATGAAGATCCATCCCTTGCGTTCCTTCGACCACTCGCGCGCCGTCCATTCGGACTTCGAATCTTCCTTCCGTGGAAGAAGCCGGAAGCTGTCGGCGACGAGGCTCAGCGAGCCGAGTACGCCGGAGCGTTGTTGCGGAGCCGATCGGTCGATCAGCGAAGCAAGCTCTGTATCCTGGACGCGACGGTCGATCTCTTCCGGGTGCGACATCCAGTTCACCAATTGTTGCGGAGAAGGCAGATCGAGCAGAAGATGAGCGAAGATCTTCTGCGGGCTTTCAATAAAGAATTCACCCTTCCTGTCGTTCGTCGGCTGGAAGAGGGAGGCGGCCACGGTTCGGGCCTCGGCGCGGCGAACGAGTTCCTCGGATGGTCCCCAATATGGGCAGCGCCGGTCGAGCGGATTGAGCACAATATCGCCACGGCTTTCATCGTAAAATCGTTCGATGAACTCGCAGGCAGGGTCATAGACAATGGCCGAGTGGCGGCGTGCCTGAATCTGCCTCAGCATCTGCATAACGATGGTTGTCTTGCCACTTCCGGTGTCACCTATGATCTCGAAATGCTGGTCCTCAGCCCTCAGTGGAATGCGAAGCATCTCCCTGCATTGATCGACCTGGATGCCAATTCCAGTCCCAGCAACGGCCTTATTGAACTCCTTTGGCGAAACGAGAACCGGTCCCTTGAGACGCCGCCCGTATTTCATTTCCTTGCGGCGGCGAATGTCCTTCGGAATTGACTTTACGACCATCAGAACGAGTCCGAGCGCGCCAAAAACCAATTGCCATTTGAAGAGTTCCGCGAAGCTAGCGCCGTCGTAGACATGCTGTTTCAGGTAGCTCGTTAGCGCCTTGTCCTGGTAAACCATCGGAGCACTTCGATAGAGAAAGGCCATTCCGCGTTTGCGGGCGTCCTCGGACAGGGCCGCGTGAATCGGTTTGCCATTCGGCTGTGCCGTTTCGCCTTGGCCGACATCCTGATCGGCGGCGTACCAGGAATGGCCCTTGCCATCGGAAACAAGTAGCATCTGGTACTTTCCCGAGGCGCGAAGGCTGGGAATCAGCGACGCCCGGATGTAGGCCGGAAGGTAGAATTGCTCCGTCGGATCGAGCGCGAATGCGAACCGGATTGCGATCAGAATGCCGGTGAAAACGAGAGCCATAAAGAAGGCGCCCAAGGTGTAGATCGGTTGGTGCGGCGGCCAGATAATCGTCTCTTTCCTTCCCCAGGTTGCTTCAGCCATGGCGCTCCTCCTTGGTATCTGCGACGTATCGCGCGATGACATCTTTGGCTGCGCAGCGCTTGGTCGACTTCACGTTTCGCAGGAGCGCGTCATATTGTTCTGAGGTCATTCGTTGACCGCAAACAACCGGTGATAGCGCCTCGGTCAGGAAGAGTTGTAATGCAACGACCTCGGTCAATACATGGGCGAGTGAGACCCCTCCAGATAGTGATCTCGCCTCGCGCAAGAGAGTGTCGCGAACCCATTCTCCAAGACGAGCGCCGCGCGAGGCCGCAGCCTGTTCGAGTTCCGTGAGTTCCAAATCCGTCACCTTCGTACTCGCAGTTACGATTCGCGACTCACGGGATTGGTTTTGAGTTGAGTCTGTCCCGGTAGGCGTCATATATCCCTCCATTTGCGCGGTTTGCTTAGAGCGCTTTAGAGCGCCCCGACAAATGCAACCTTCTGAAAACAAACAAGTAACTCTAGAGCGCCCCAGAGCGCTCCACAGCGCCCTGTCAGGGGTGGAGTGTCGAGATAAACCCGGTGCGCAGCACCGAACGGGCTACCGGCACCGGAGATATCAACTGCGGGGGCGGGGCTCACTAGCCGCCTCCACAGCTTTGGCGCGCTTAGTTTGCCGGCGAAAAACGCTCTGGACGGCAGGCGCATGGCTCATATGCCGGATACGCAGGCTCTCCGGAACCTGCGCGGCTCCCTGGGTGCGCAGGAAGTCCTGGAAGTCACGGTCTTTCGCGAACACGTAGCCGAGGGCTTTGTCGACAACTTCGTCGGCGGGCACCTTCAGGAACGCCGCATACTGGTTGATCTGGGCGGCGGTTGATTCGTCAAGCCGGACCGATGCGGTGATCCGGCGGGTTTGGTTGATCTCAAGCAACGGCATTTTGAATTTCCTCCTGGTTTGCAGTTTGTTGATGGTTTGAATTGCGAACTTCCTGTTGTGCCTCAAAAACAATCTCAACCGCGTAGACGCGGCAATCGTTCGCGGAAAGCTCGAATCTGCGGCTGACCTCAACCATGGTGATTGCGTCGGAGAACGGAACTCCATCGGTCAGCCAAAGCCGTGCCGATGCCACGTCGGCAATGCGGCGGGCATAGTTGGCGTCGTTGCCGGCCAAATGAGCGGAAAATGAACATGCAAATCTCATCTCTGAAGGTCCGGATTGTCGAACCGATTTCAGCATGTCTTTACCTCCTGAATCTTTGAGCTGGCGGCCTGGAAGACGTGTTCCATTTGATAGGTTTGCGAGGCCCGGCTGTAGCCGTTCAATCTCAGGACTTCAGTGACCATTCGACGGCCAGGACGGCGCTCGACATGCACAACGAAATCGACGGCCTCTGCGATCTCTGCTTCGGTGTCGGAAAAGGTCGCTTGCGAATGGCTGCGCATCACGAGATTGGCAAATCGAGTGAGCGCCTTAGCGGCGGAATTGGCGTGAATCGTCGCCAATGAACCTGCATGGCCGGTGTTGAAGGAATCGAGCAGCGTGCGCGCCTCGGTTCCGCGCACTTCGCCGAGAATGATACGGTCGGGACGGAAGCGGAGAGCGCCTTTCAAGAGCGTGTCAAATGACACCTCGGTCTTGAAGGTATCGTTCTGCGATGCGACGGGCACGATATTCGGCTTCTGAATCTGAAGCTCCGGGGTATCCTCAATCACAAGCAGGCGTTCTTCTTCCGGAATCGCGTTCGCGAGAACGCGCAAAAGCGTGGTCTTTCCAGTGCCAGTTCCGCCACTGATGAGCAGCGTCTTTCCGCTCGAAATCTGTTCTGCCAGAAGCTCCGCAAGCGGCTGCGTAAGCGTGCCGCGAGCGATAAGGTCATCCATCGTGAAATTGCGGCTGGTGAACTTCCGAATCGCCAGCGCGGGAGCGGGGCTCACGAGCGGCGGAATCCACGCCGCAATTCGGCTGCCATCGGGAAGCTGTGCGTGCAGCGAAGGGCAGTCTTCGTCGAGACGCTTGCCGAGTTGATTGGCAATCACTTCGAGTCCGGTTAGCAACCTTGCCGAGTCGAAGGAAACGGTCTTTTCCTGATAGAGCTTCCCCTCGCGTTCAAACCACCACGACGAGTTGGGATTGCCCATGATTTCCGTCACCTCCTCGTCCAGCAAAAGCGGCTCGATGGGGCGGAGAAACGGCAGTATCAATTCGAGACTCATGCGCTGTCCTCGCGATTAACGGAAGCCCGGCCTTCCCCGGGCTTCCGGCGGCAAGGAGAAAGAGGCTCAAGCGGCCTCTTCCTCCGGGTTGAAGTCTGCATTTTCCTGTTCTTCCGGGCTGACCTTCTCGGCCCGGTCGAGCTTCAAGATGGACGAGACGCGCACTTCCCAAACGCGCAGCTTGGCGTTTGCCTTCTTGTCCGTTGTCTCGCGGCTACGCAGCTCGCCCTCAACGGCCAGATGCGCGCCTTTTTTCAGGGTCGTTGCGTATTCGGAAAGCTTGCCCCAAACGATGCAGCGATGCCACTCGGTGTGGCCGTTGTACTCGCCGGTCTTCTTGTCCTTGTAAGAGCTTTTTGTGGCAAGCGAGAGCACGGTGAAGCTGGCGTTGTTGGCGGTGCGGGTAGTGGCATCTTGGCCGAGGAATCCGATGAGCGTAATGCGGTTCTGATACATGGTGAAGTCTCCTGAGTTGAATTCCCGGATTGGCCGGGTCACCCATTGGCGAAGCCCGAGCGAGAGGCCCGGCTCCCAAGTGCCAAGACGCGCATTCTGGAGCAGGGGCCCAAACTCGCTTTGGGAGAGGAGTCCGGAAAGCAGAGCGGCGACGTGCCGCAGGGCGCCGGAAGAGGCCCGAAGCGTGTGACCGGACGAGCAAGGGATGGAAACGGAAGACGAACGCTTCATGGCCCGCATAGGACGAGATATTCCTGGCGCAAGAGGCCCGCGTTTCGACCTGCTGAACCTCTTGTTTGCCGCACGCAAGATGGAAGACCAATGTGAACGGCTAGACCGTTTCAGAGCGACTTGGGGCCTTCTCTTCCGTCTCCAGACAAACGAAGGGCCTATCTGCCGCGATTTGGGCCGGCGTATGGACATGGGAAACGCCTCGATTTGGATTGCGGCTTCGGCCGCTTTCGATCAGTTGAATGCCTGGTCGGCCCGGAAGCGAACGATGGTCAACCCGAGCGGGTCAACGGCCAGTTCATTGTTCTTCACGCTCTCGCGGAAGACGTATGTGACGCTGGCGGTCCATCCTTCCCGCTTGAGTTCCGTATGATCCGATGAATTGGTGTACACCTTCTCGAACTCAATCCGCGCCGAATAAGGCGATTGTCGAAGATCGTCAAGGACCACGTTCTTGACTTCGACATCGACAAAGGGAAGCGTGCTATCCCGTGCGTATGACTGGATCATGTTGTCTTTCTGTTCCAAGTTGATGACCGCACGCTGCACGTCGTCGTTCAGGAAGTAAAGCGAGTTCGTTTGGTCTCGTTCGATGGTGAAGCGATTGCGCGAGAAATAAAGTTCGGCCCAGCGGGTGAGGTAATACTTGTTCTCCGCCTCCTGAGGCCGGTACTGAAAGTTGCGATAGTCGATGGCTTCGGCGCGGCCAACATCGTTAATGCGCACAATCATCGGGTGCATATTGGCAAGCACCGTTTGGCTCTTGTACAAGAGAGCGGCCAGCGCCAGGCTAACGACGGCAAGCACCAGAATGGTGACCTTCAAATAGGTATTCATCACCAATGGATCGCCGTATTGTTCCAGGTACCGTTCCGCCGCGCGGGTAATGTCCGGGGAAGTTGTCGTTGCCGTCGCCATTCCGAACCTCCAATCTGCCTAGATTGCTCTCAGGATCATCGCCGTAATCAGTCCACCTATGCCCATGCCGTGCCCGCCTGTATGCCCAGAGAAAAGCGTCGCGGTCATGGTCGGGATCTTTAGCAGAATGAACCCAGCCACAAGACAGAGAATGAGTAACGCCGGCATCAGTGTCACAAGCTTCTCCGGACTGCTGACATTCATTGCACCGCTCGTGAGATACGAGATCAATAGATGGCTCACTACGCTCAGTGTTGCTGCCGCAACAACCTTGTAGAATTCGAATCCCAAGAAAGCCTTGAGCCATCCCCAGAACAGGAAATCTGTCTTGTCGAAGACCATCCATGGAATAAAGACCGGCCCAAGCAATCCGATGATCGTTGCGCCGATTGCCCCGTACGCGATGATGACGGCAATGAGCCCGGCGAGAATGCTCAGAACGATCTGCACGGTGAAGGTGCATATGAGCTTGTATGGCTCAGTAAAAGATGGTGAGAGATTGCCCGCTTGTGCCAGCGCATTACGAATCGTGTCTTGCACCTCTTGAGTGGAATCATGACCGATGTAATCGACCAAGCTACTGGTGCCGCTGCTAATGAAACCCTTAAGCGAGTAGCCAATCCCTGGGATAGCACTGTCATAGAACTTGACGAAGCAGTATGCAAATGTGATCAGCATGAAAAAGCTGATGAACTTCGCAATGTTGAAACCGGGCCCGCCCTGTGCTGAGGCAAGCGCCTCCTGGACTCCGAACCATACGAGCATAATCGTGGCGAGCGAGATAACCATGCGCAAGCCAAGGGAGTCGAGGGACGGAGCGGCTGTGGCGGTAAGGCTGTCGCAGCCGTTCTTGATGAGAATGAGGAAATCCATAGTGACCCTCGCTTCGCTCAATAGTGGAATGCCCACTGTGTTCCAGCGCTCGTTTGTTGCGGCGTCACGGCCTTGAAAGTCTGCTGATAGCCGTTGCCTAGTTGAAAAAGTGATTTGAGATTGTCTTGTTGCACTTTTTGCCCAATCATCTGCTGCAATGCCTGTGCCTGGAGCATCTGATTGGTCTCTTGCTGGGAGCGCAACTCTATTAACAATGCCTGGTTGATCCGCTGAAGCGTGGCCATTTCCGTATGCTGCGCTGGGTCGGTCGAGTGACTTGCAACTTCGAGTTGCCAAATATCACTCTCGCGCCGCGTGGAATTTGCGCGGATGGTGCCAATCGTTTGCAAACTGCTAGTGCTGACTGCATCGGCAAGATCCACCGTCGCGCCCTGCGCTGCAATTGCCTGTTGGCCTTGGGCGTTAAGGGAGTTGTATCCAGGAATCTTGCTCATACGCGGGATGCTGGCTAGCTGATTCGCTTGCGCGGCTCCGTACCCGCCCGAAGCAGCGTTGATCCAAAGCACGGAGTTTCCATAGGTATTGGCCGGTTGAGTGAGGGTGGTCCATTGCTGACGGCCGAGGTTGCTATACGATGTGTAAAGGGTCCGCGGCAGAGCAGCCATTCGTTGAGCAAGGTTATACGCGCCTATGACGTTTCTCGCAGTTTCAACTGTCGTCGTGTAGAGATGGTTCGCCTGGAGAATCTGTTGGGCGGCGTGAGCCGATTGAGTCGGGTCCAACACGATGCCTGAGCCGAATTGTGCAAATGTATTCGGCACAGCAAGCGCTGCATAAAGAGCGATCAAGATCAAGAGCCTCTTCATTGTCTCCTCCTAACGGGAACTACTTCTTGGCGGCTTCGGCCTGAAGACGATCCCAGGCGTCTTTCACCTGCTTGTCTTCATCCGTGCATTTCTGGCTAATCGTCGGCGGAATCTTCAAATACTCAGCAGAACAGTCCTGATGGAACTGGCTCGCTAGCCGGTCGTACTCCTTTTGGAGTGCATCGACTTTGGCTTGATGGCTCTGGCATCCAGGGAGGAAAGCGACGGCTGCTGCAAGGACAACAAACTTCGAACTGTGGCGCATGGGCGTCTCCTTAGAACGTCTGCGGAATGGTGTGGTTTTCGTATGCTGGCAAGAGCATGTCCTGAGTGAAATACACCTTCACTCGATGCCCTTCACGGATAGTGATGGTTGGCGGTATTTGAATGAAGCGGTCAAGAATTGTGGACGCCGATTGCGAGACACTTCCGGCCGCCCCTGTGGTGAAGGCCTGCGAGCCGCTGGTAGAGATGGTTCCGCCGCCTTGGGTGATCTCCCCCGCGCCGGAGATGATGCCCAACGCAATCGAGGCACCGAAGATCTGGAAGTAGTGATTGTTGACCTTGTCCTTCATGCCTTCTTCCCCGATTTGATCGAGGCCGTGGAACTGGTCGAGATCCACGGAGTATCCGTCCGGCATGATCATGCGGTGGAATACAACAGCCATGCGGCGTTGTTGGCCGATGCCGGGCGAACCGATCTTCCTGGCTTCCCCAAGCACGACGGTCCCTTCCTTGATCAGCACATGCTGGCGGTCGTGCGAGTAGACGGGATTCGAAACGAGCACCTTCACTGGACCAGCGGCGTCGCCGTCAAGCCGGTTCATCAGAACCGTGTCCAGAGTCAGTCCTTCGTAGATGACATATGGCTGTCCAACAGCCGAGTCAATATTTACCTGAGGCCTGCGATTGTTCGACTGTTGTGCGGAGGCCGAGGCCGGCGACGGAGGGTCGCCTGCCGTTCGGCCCTGGACGAGACTGCTTGCCTGGCCTGGGAGGTTTGGATTCTGTTGGTAGGATGCGTCCACGGCGCTCTCCGGGCCTGCCGGAGCGGCTTGCTGCGCAGGTGCCTCCGGCGTGCGCGCATAGACAAGATTAGATGCAAATCGAGCATTATATGCAAGTTCCCGCTCCTTGGCCGCAAGCTGCTGGGCCTCCTGCTGTGCTGGAGAAAGTTGCTGCCCTCCTTGCTGCCCATATCCATTTTGTTGCGCAGGGCAATTCTCGCCCGGCGCACATTGAACCGATTCCCCGGTTGGGCTGTATCCGGCAGCGGCCATCTGCTGCGCACGAGTTGCATTCGCCATGGCCGGGTCCTGGCCGGCAGCTGTTCCCGATTGCTGGGCAGCACGCTGGCGAGCCTCCGCGACGTTGCTTTTGAGGGTCTGAACGTTGTTGTCCGTGTTGTCCAGGACCGCGGGTTGAGACGGCTCGTGATTTGCGGCAGCTTGTGTGGCCGGCGATTTCTTTCCCACCCCACTGAACAGTCCGGCAAGAACTACAATCCCCGCGGCGACCAAATAGAGCGTCGGCTTCAGATTCTTGCGGAGAACGCCATTGGGTTCGTTGTTTGACCGCCGCAACTCGGGCTCCGCAAGGACTCCTGGTTGAGCCGCTACAGGCTGCGAATTGTTGAGAACCTCTTCCATATTGCACCCCGTGTTCTGTTTGGCGAACGGCTAACCCTTGCGCGAAAAGTCCATGCGCTTCTTGCCCAGCTCTACGTACCCGGAATCCATGACCTTTGGAATGATGTAGGTCCCATCGCGAAGATCGTAGGAGATCAGATTCGGCTTGCCATCCTTCATCTCGTACACGCTAAACTTCTCCGGTGCCTTGGTCTTGATGTACGTGAATTTGTCATCGTGGTAGATCGACTGAATATCGAAGGGCGCTTCATTTGCCTTGAATGAGTAATCGAACTTCAGTTGAAGCGGATAGGCGCTCTTGTACTCGTCCACTACTTGCTCGACGTGGGACTGCACAGCGGCGAGCGCTTGTCTCGATTCCTCAAATTGCGCGGCTGGCACAAACTGCGGAGGGCCGCTGGACGCGACGAGGGCGGAGCGGTCCGCAGGCTGGATGATCATCTTCAAGTCTGGCGCAACGCTTGAGGCTGATACATCCTGAAGCGTGAAACTATAGATGTTTCCCTTGTCCGTGATCAGGTTAAGGTTGGAGGCGATGCCGGCCTTCGCCGGATGCACGAAGCAAAAATTGCCTACTACATCGACAACCCAGAACTCCTTGTCGCCCGTGGCTGCTTGCATGATCTTTTCCGTGGCAGGTAACTCAATCAACGTCGTGTACTTCAGCTTGGCGTGTATGGGTACGATGTCTTGCGAATGATACTGCACGGTGCGTGCCGACGCTTCTTGCGCTACCGCGTCGGCAGAGACGAGTGCCAGGGCGAGTCCGGCGAAAACAAAGAGTCGGCTATTCATGCGACAGCTCCTATAAGGTTGGGGGCGGCAATTACCGCCAATCGAGGTTGAAATGGATATTCTTGGGCAAGGCGGCGAAGCCCCTCAGCAATGCCGTAGCGCTCGAAGTACTCGCGCTTCTTCAGGTTGTCGCGGGCATTGTTAGTGGCCATCCAGTGCG
>Ga0118677_10005575_pt1 | contig 21941 bp, 13 predicted proteins | sample AliMusrvi5mmetaG_FD_86154 | JGI IMG/M metagenome (GOLD analysis project Ga0118677, IMG submission 86154)
ATATATAGAGCCCAAGCTGTCCCCACAGAACAATATCAACCCAGAGGGTGGTGAGTGGTATACCACCACCCAGTGCTAGTTGCCTATCTTCAAAAACTATCATCAAACATTCCTGTACTCTTTTTGCCACAGAAGGCAAGAGAGCATTCTTCCAACATTTTTGTTTTGAGATTTCTGCTGCTCATGTTGACAAAGGATATGATGTAAGGGTTTTAGCATCTACTGAAACATACAATGAAAAAGGGAATTTAATCTATCTTAGCCCTTGTGAATATAATGGTGACGATGGAGCAATAGTAACAAGAATCCCATATTTTAAATACTTACCACATTTTCTTGCAAAGAAAGTTAGATATTACCCAAACGCAATTGCTTTTATAAAAGATGTAAATCCTGATTTGATATATTTTCATGGTCTTCCTGCTTTCGAACTATACAGGGTATCAAAGTTATCCCAAAAAAAAGGAATAAGGTTGGTGGTTGACTCACATGAAGACTATATCAATAGCGCAAGAACATTCTTGTCAAGAAACGTTCTTCATAGGCTTTACTATAAATGGGTGATTCGTGCAAGTCTCAGATATATAAAAAAAATTTATTGTGTCACAGAAGACACTATAGATTTCTGTAAATCAATGTATGGTATCGATGAAAATCAACTTGAATTCTTACCGATGGGTGGAAAAATATTTTCAGATGAAGAATATGATTCACGTAGATTTAAATTTAGAAAAAAATATCTGTTCAATAATTTTGTTAAAAAAGTATAAGTAAATAATATATTGATGAATTTATTACTCAATAGTAAAAACAACAAGCGATAGAATGGAAAAAATAAAATGATGAATAAAATATGCCAAATATTTTCACTATAACCTAAATATGAAACAATGAATATCATTAATAAATATCCAAAAATGAAAATACGTGAAACCCAAGATTGAATAGAGTTTGCTGGACATATATTCATACAACGCATGCAACTTTCGCATGTGAATTTCCAAAATGGACGATTGTTTTTTATTGTAATGGCATGAATAGGACAATTCACTTCACAAATTCTGCAGCTATCACATGTATAAGAGGCATACAACGTTTTTGCTAAAAAAAATCTGCCCCAAAAAATATATAAAAAAGAAATTGGAGAAACTGAAATATCAATAATTAAACTAATCCAGATGCTGTATCTGAAATATTTTTTATCATTAAAAATATGCTGACAAAATTCTTCGACAATTCTGTGTGAACGTGAGACTAGAGAGTTGACAGCTGCTTTATTAACCGGAGGGAAGAAAGAAGTCCAGTTTTGAGGCATATCCAAAGGAAGTATTCCTTTTATTTTAAATCGCTTTAATAAAAATAATAAAACCGGAAACCACAATGCAAGCCCACTTAGTCCTGGTATCATCAACTTATAAATTTTGAAAGCACCCCGTGTGTTTAAGAAAAAAATATCTGCGTTTTTAATTTTTGGAAAACGCAACATAAATTTAATGACAAGCCATGATGGCGCAAAACCATGCGTGGGATAACAGAATCCGATTAATGTTTTACCGCGTAAATCTGGTAGAAGAATTTGTTGAATATTTTCAATTGCCAAAATATCTGTTTTGATATTTTTTTTATAAGTATATTCTTTTATCCATTTTGCACCGGTCAGTGCGTTCCCAGTGCCTGAAAACTGGTAAATTATTACGTTCTGATATGTGTTCATTTTAAGATTGAATAATAACAAAAATAGCATTTTTAACTAAAAAGATTAATAAAAGCAGACAAATCTTTTACTGTAAAATTTAATTTTATTGTGATATATATCACCTTGAAAATTTTTACAAATATGAGTTTAATTGTAACTTTGTTTTAAAATATTTTTAGTTGTGAAAGAAACGTTTAAAGTTGATGGAATGTCTTGCGCTTCTTGCGCTATGAGGATTGAGAACAATCTTAAAAAAGTGAATGGTATTCAATCTGTAAATGTAAATTTTTCTTCATCCAGTTTGTTTGTTGAGTATGATTCAAAAGATATTAATTCTGAAAAAATCATTAAAACAGTTGATGCTCTTGGTTATTCTTTAATAGCAGAAGAAAAAGTTAACAAAGATGCTTTTAATGAAGATCAATTAAAGAAGCTGAAAAAAACAAAATTTAAGATGATAATTTCAGTCATCTTGTCTGCGCCGGTTGCTGTAATTGGTATGTTTTTTCACATGATGCCTTATGCTTCATGGATTATGATGAGTTTGACTATTCCTGTTGTGTTTTGGACTGGCAATTCTTTTTTTGTAAATGCTTGGAAACAATTGAAACAGTTTACTTCAAATATGGATACATTGGTTGCATTAGGAACTGGAACTGCTTTTACCTTCAGCGTTTTCAATACTGTTTATCCGGAATTTCTTATCAATAGAGGGTTTCATCCTGATGTTTATTTTGAAGCTTCTGCTGTCATTATTGCAATGATTTTATTTGGTAGATACCTTGAAGATAAAGCTAAAGCAAGAACTTCAGATTCTATAAAAAAATTAATGACGCTTGGAGTGAAGAATGCAAAGGTTATTCGTGATGGCAAAGAATTAGAAATACCTATTGATCAAGTGAAAGTTGGCGATATGCTTATTATTCGTCCCGGAGAAAAAATTCCTGTTGATGGAAAAATAATTGAAGGATATTCTGCTGTTGATGAAAGCATGATTACAGGTGAATCTTTAGCCGTTGAGAAATTTATTGGAGATCACGTGATTGGCGCAACCATTAATAATTCCGGTGTTTTTAAAATGATTGCTGAAAAAGTTGGAAGCGAAACTATGCTTTCAAGAATTATTCAAATGGTGCGAGATGCGCAAGGGAGTAAGGCATCAATCCAGCGATTGGCAGATAAAGTCGCTTCGGTGTTTGTTCCAACAGTTTTGATTATTGCAATTATTACGTTCGCTTTATGGATGTTTTTTAGTGTTGATTCTCCTCTGACACACGCATTGGTTGCAGCTATCACAGTTTTGGTAATTGCTTGTCCATGTGCACTTGGTTTGGCAACACCAACGGCTGTGATGGTTGGTATTGGCAAAGCAGCAGAGAATGGCATTTTGATTAAAAATGCTGAATCGCTTGAAATACTCAATAAAATTGATGTTCTTGTTACTGATAAAACAGGAACAATAACAAAGGGCAGGGCAGAAGTTACAGATTTAGTTTGGAATGAAAAAGAATTAAATAAAGATGAATATTTAAAAATATTATTTTCAGTTGAAGCAAATTCCGAGCATCCGTTGGCATTTTCGATTACTAAATATTTAAAAGAATTGGGATTGCAAAATGAAAAGTTGCAAGAGTTTAAAAATATTGTAGGGCAAGGGATTCAGGCAATATATAATGAAACGAAATGTTTTGTCGGAACGAAAAAATTATTAGTTGAAAATAATATTTTAATTTCTGATTATTTATTAGAACATGCAGAAAACCTTGAACAGCTAATGAAAACAGTGATTTATTTTGCTGTTGGTAATGAAGCAGTTCTGATAGTTGCAATTGCAGATACTTTAAAAGATTCATCAATTGAAGCAATTTCTGAACTTAAAGAAATGGGCATTGAGATTCATTTGTTATCTGGCGATAATGCTCATGTTACTGAAGCGATTGCTCGAAGAACAGGAATTGAAAATTTCAAAGCGGTTGCCATGCCTTCAGATAAAATGGAATATATTGAAATGCTTCAGAAGAAAGGAAAAATTGTTGCAATGGCGGGCGATGGCATCAATGATTCTCCTGCTCTGGCAAAAGCTGATGTTGGTATTGCCATGAGCAATGGCACTGATATCGCGATTGAAAGTGCCGGCATTGTTTTGTTAAAAGGTGATATTTCACGTTTGGCAGCTGCTATCAAGCTTTCCAAAGCAACAGTGAAAACCATTCATCAAAATCTTTTTTGGGCTTTTATTTATAATGTTATTGGAATCCCGCTTGCCGCAGGTGTATTATATCCGATAAATGGTTTTTTAATTAATCCTATGATTGCAGGTGCTGCTATGGCTTTTAGCTCTGTGTCGGTTGTTACGAATAGTCTTCGTTTGAGAAAAAGAAAGATTCATTGATTGCAAATTTTTTTCTTCTGATTTTTTGCTGACGAATGTATATATTTGTATTTCAAAATATCAAAATATATGTTGTCAGAATTGGCAAGTAAGAAATATGCACAGATTTTTATTTTACTGATTTTAGTTTTAATTGTCTATTCTCCTGCACTACAAAATAGTTTTTTGTTGCAATGGGATGATGGAAAATATATTCAGGAAAATCCATATATCAATGATCTTTCATTAAGAGGTATAAAAAATATTTTCATTCATTCCTATTTTACAAATTATCATCCATTGACGACCTTGTCGTATGCCTTTGAATACAGGTTGTTTAAGTATAATCCTTTGTTTTATCATGCTTTTAATATTATTCTGCATGGATTAAATGTGATTCTCGTTTATTTTTTAATCTTAAAAATATCTTACAGAAAGGATGCTGCATTTTTAGTTTCTTTATTGTTTGCAATTCATCCATTGCAGATTGAGCCTGTAGCATGGATTTCACAGAGAAAAGATTTGTTGTATTCATTCTTCTATTTGGCTGGTTTGATATGTTACATCAACAGTATTTTCAAATCTGAAAAAAATATTATTCTGTGTTGATGTATTTTTTTTTTCTTTTTTCAGTTTTGTCAAAACCAACTGCATTTACTTTCCCTTTGGCATTATTGGTCATTGATATTTATTTAGAAAGAAAACCTTTCAGAAGAATGATTCTAAATAAGATTCCTTTTGTTTTATTTTCTATTATTGTTGCAATAATTGCTTTTTCAACACATACAGTTGATAAGAATTTATCATCATATATTTCTTTTCATTCGTTGTTTAATGGATTTTTTTATTCTTGCTATTCATTTATTTTTTATTTATTAGAAATTATTTTTCCATTCCGATTGTCTGCATTGCACTATTTTCCATTGATTCGGAATGGTCTATTACCTTTCATGTTCTTTATTTCTCCTGTCTTTGTTTTAGTTTTATGTTTATTGATTTATAGATTCAGACGATTTAGCAAAATTATAATTCCCGGATTTTTCTTTTTTATAATTAGTATTATTTGGTTCTTGAAAATAATTCCATTCGGAACGGTGATGGTTGCTGAAAGATATTGTTATCTGGCTTCTTTAGGTATATTCAGCATTGAAGCAGGATTAATATTATTTCTAATAAAGAAGTTTAATAGTTTTAAATATGTAATAATTTCAATATTTGTTTTGTTTGTTATATTTCTTTCAGTGAAAACATTCAATCGAACCAAGTTGTGGAAGAATGAGATCACTTTGTTTTCTGATGTTATTTCCAAATATCCTGATCATTTTAAAGCGTATGTTATTCGCGGCAATGCGAAAGCTTCAGCCAATGATTTATCAGGAGCGATGAATGATTATAATCATGCAATTAGTTTGAATTCTAGATATTCAAAATCTTATTTTTATAGAGCAAAAGTTAAACTGATTTTGAAAGATTCTATTGGTGCAATTTCTGATTTTACTCAAGCTATTCAATTAGATTCAAAATATTTTACAGCTTGGTATTACAGAGCTTATACATTTCATTGTAAAAAAGATTATAACAAAGCAATTAATGATTATAACAAAGCAATTGCTCTTAAACCGCATAATGCAAATTTATATTTTAATGTTTCGCTTGCATATTTGAGTATTGGTGATACTTCTAATGCTTGCGAAAAATTATACAAGGCAATAAATTTTGGTTCGTTAAATGCAAAAATATTTTCAGAAAAATTTTGTATCAAAAAATGAAATTGCAAAAAGAATTTTATTTGAATAATGATGTTGTTCAAATTGCTAAATCGCTTTTGGGAAAATATCTTTATACTAAAATTAATGGATTTTTAACAGGAGGAATAATTTCTGAAACTGAAGCATACGCTGGCATTACAGACAAAGCTTCGCACGCATACGGAAACAGACGAACAAAGCGAACAGAAGTAATGTTTGCCGAAGGTGGTGTTGCTTATGTTTATTTATGTTACGGAATGTATCCTTTGTTTAATGTGGTGACAAATAAAAAAGATATTCCTGATGCCGTGCTAATTCGTGGTATCAAGCCAGTTGAAGGAATTGATAGTATGCTTGAAAGAATTGGTAAAAAAAATATTCCAAAAGATTTTTGCCAAGGACCCGGGCGACTGGCAAAGGCGCTTGGCATCAGTTGTAACCATTCAGGAATAGAATTGTCCGGAAATAAAATTTGGATAGAAGATAAAAAATTAAAGAACAATAAAAATAATATTTTGATTACAACCCGTGTAGGTATTGATTATGCTGGTGAAGACGCATTTCGTCCTTACAGATTTATTCTTAAAAATATTAAAACGGGGAAATAGAATTTACTGTCCGTCTTTAATTTGAATGCCTAAAATTTCAATGTTTCCACCAACCGGACTTAATGAAAGCCAATTGTTATCTTCTTGCACCCAGTCAGATTGTGCGCCAATTAATATCTTATATTCATTAACTTCTTTTGAGTTTCCAATTTTCAATACCGAACCACCTGAATTCGTATTGTCTTTCCCGTAATTAAGAATAATTTTGAAAGATTTACCGCTGATATTACGCGCTTTGATAGTAATATAGTTAGAAACGCTTTTGTTTTTAAGTGGTTCGAATGTAAATTTTTTAGAAAAATTATTTTTTATGATTTCGCTTGTGATTTCGTCAATGGCATTTGCAAACGCATATTGTTTTATCAACTTGGAAAGTTCAGATAATCTTGTTTTAGGAAGTGTTTCATCTGGTTTTAATAATAATGCCTGCATATAAAAAGGTTTAGATTTTTCATATTCATTTTTATTAAAATATTCTTCGGCCGTTTTAATCAAATTATTATAATCATCATATATAAGTTGCTTATTAATTTTATCAATTTGGTCTTTTGGATATTTTTGAGCAGGAATTAGAATAATTGCTTTTTTGTAATATTCACGGGCTTCTTTAAGTCTATTTTTATTATAATATCCGTCTGCCAAATCAATTAATCTTCGATTTTCAGCAGTTGAATTTTTATTTAAAGTTTCATCTATTTCCCTGATTTTATTCAGTGGATAATCTTCTTGTGGTTTACTAAAAGATGCTCTTTTGTAAGCATTTTTTGCACCATTCAAATCTCCACTCTTAAAAAGACTGTCAGCTCTGGAAATATAAGTGCTGTATGATATGTCTTTGTTCGTGTTTTCAGAATATTTCTTTTCAATATCATTGATTTTGTTTTGAGGATATTGTTGATCGGGCTTAATTTTCAAGGCTTCCGAATAGGATGAAAGAGCCAATTTATAATCAAGATTTCTGAACGCATTGTCTCCGCGTTCAATCAGAGTATTATATTTCAGAACATCATTTCTGTTTTGATTTATTTGCTCTGTTAATTCTGTAATTTTATTTTTTATCGTTTCATCATCAGGATTGATATTTGCGGCTTTTTGGTAAAGTTTCAACGCATTATCAATATCCCTAGATTTATAAGAAATTTCTGCATTATTTATTATTTGATTTAATGAATCTTCTTTTTGTTTTTTAAGTATTGTCATTATTTCATTCATTCTTATTTCAGGATATATTTCAGTTGATTTATTTTTTTTCGCTTCAGCATAAAAAGTATATGCATGATCGAAATCTTTTTTATTGAAAAGCTGATCAGCTGTATTTATATTTGATTTGTAATTTGCATCAACTATTTGCAACTGATTTATTTTTGATTTAATTAATGCAATCTGTTCGTCAGGATAGGTTGCTACAGGTATCAGTTGTTTAGCTCTCTGATAGCTTTCAATTGCTTTGTTTAATTCACCGGAATTAAAATATTTTTCAGCAGATTTGATCGTGTCATTATAAGCTGTTTGTTGTTTTTCCTGAACGGAAAGTTGTTTTAATAGTTCGTCAATTTTTTTAATTTTAATAGAAGGATATTTTTCATTAGGTCTTATATTTTGAGCTATGATATATTTGATTCTCGCATCATTATATTTTTGGTCAATGAAAAATCGATCAGCAGAATCTAATGTCATCTTATATCTTTTATTCTCTGCATTTTCTTTGGTTTTTGTTGCAATTACTTGTTTTGTTTTCGCAATCAGTTCTTTGACCGTCTGATCATCAGGCTTAAGTTTTAATGCGTTCTCAAAATAATTTAATGCAAGTTCAGGATTCTTCGCTCTGACAAGGGAATCGGCTGTATTGACATACTTTTTGTATAATTGTTGTTCGAAAAAAATATTTGAAATAAATTCGATTTTTTGTTTTGGATATATTTCTTCATTTTTAATGAATAAGGCTTTTTTGTAAGCATCAAGTGATTTTGAGTAATTTTTGTTTTTCAATAATGAATCACCTTTTAAGATTAATTTTGAGTAAGTAATATCAGCATTCTTAATGTCGTTAAGCGTTTTATTGATTTGATTGATTTTGTCTTTTGGATATGTTTCGTTCGGTTTAACTGTAAGTGCTAATTTGTAATTATCAATTGCCTGCTGATAAACTTTTGCAGAATCAAGTTTATCAGCTGTTTCAATGATTCTCTTGTATTTTAAATCTGTTTCATGAAGAGTTTTTAAAATATTATAAATTTTAGTAAGACGTTCTTTGGGATAGGATTCTTTAGGTTGCAAAGATTGAGCATTTTCAAAATTATTTTTTGCCAGCTCATATTTTTGTTTCTGAAAATTTTCATTCCCTGATGAAACAGCATTATTATAATTTTTGATTAATTGTGAATGACGCGTTGTGATTGAATCAAGATGGGATAAAATATTTTTGCTATACTCTCTATCAAAAGAAAAATTGTGTGTGTTCTTTTCATATTGGATTATTCCTAATGGTTTTTCAAGCAATTTTAAATCAGGATCATCAAAAGAAATAAATAAACTGACAACAAAATCAAAAAAATATTTGTTGTCTTTTTCAGTATTATCAGGCGTTGTAGTATTTATTTGAAAACGTTTTGATACATAATCTTGTTTTTGTATTTCAATAATAAAATTACTGTTTAGATTTAATGAAATAATAAATTCTCCATATTCATCACTTACTACTTGCTGAATTATATTATTGTTTTCAAACACCTCAATGATTGCGCCTTCAAGCGGACGATGATCTCCTTTGACAGCACCAAAAATTTCAAGTTTATTGTCGTTTTTTTGAAATGTAAAAGAGAATGAATTTTTTGATGAAGCACTATCAAAAGCAGAAAGAGAAAAAAATATAATCAATATGAAGATTATATGCTGATTTTTTTTGAAAAAATTTGTCAAAAAAAAATGCTTTACACGTTGAAAAAAAATAAATTTAAAAGATATGGTTTGCATGACTTTATTTGCATACAGTTGTATAGATTAGCAAATATAATAATTATTTCACCTTTGATTTTTTTAAAAAATAATTATTTTAGGAAAGGAATTTTTTTTGAAGTTTTTTTTCTTTCTCAACAAGGAAATTTCTAATCTGATCTAATTCATCAATCGTTGAGTTTCTAAATGAAAACGTTGATAAATCTAACTTTTCAAATGGGAAAATAGTTTTTAAATTTTCTAATAAACATTCTTCATCCGTTTTATCAATTTTTTCTTGTGAAGATTTAAGAAACTGTAGAATTCTAAGTCCATCAAGTTTATCATGACAAGCTTTTACAAAATGAGGAATGTCTTTACAGTTTTTTCTTAATGGGTGCCAAATATTTTTTTCGCCTAATTGCTCTTTTAAAAAATCATTCATTGGTGTTTGAATATCTTTTTCAAAAAGAGTAGGGAAGAGGTCGTATGTTTTTTTTACAATATCAAAAAGTGAATAATGGTAGATTGGATAACTTGTCCAATCGCCAGCATTTCCTTTAATCATCGCTGGTCCAGTACCAAAAAAGACACGATCAGAAAAGCGTGTTCCAGGAAAAACTTTTTCATCATTTGTAATTAAAAGTTTTCCATATTTTTTTAATTTTTGTAAAAAATAAAAATCTTCTCCGCTTGTTTTTGGTGTGATTCCTCTAATATTTCTGTAAGTCCAAATTGGCAATGCCATTGCAGAACCCAATGCTGTAAATGCATACGGGCTTTTTATTCTCAAAAGATTGATGGCGTAATTGCGCATGTAAATTTCATATCTCAGCATTGCACGATTAGCTGCTTCATCCTTCTTTGTCAGTTGATGATAGTAAGGTACAGACATGCCCACCGCATCCTGATTGGCATTGAAATTATTTATTATTGATTGGAAATAATTTTCGTTAAAAGTTGTGTCTGCATCCAGACTGATGATTAAATCATTTTTATTTGCTTGTTCATTGATAGTATCCATCAAAGTTTTTCGTGCCCAACCAACGCCAATCTTTTCTGTTTCCCATCCAAATCCTTCGCTGCTGCGGTCAATTAGCTCGATTGGAAATTCTTTATGATTTTTTATATAATGTAAAACTTTCTGATTGTCTTGATAAATATGTACTTTGCTGCTATTCGTTTTGAAAGATTCCGGTTGATTTACGCAAACATATACTTTAAAATTTTTATAAGTTTGTTTTTGAATACAAGCAAGAGTGGCAGGAAAATATTCAGATTCAGCCATGACCGGCAGCGCAACATGGATAAAATTATATTTATCAGAATGCATAATTTTTTAAAGTAAAACTATAGATGGTTTACGGTATCTGTCTGGATGGTTACATCCGTCTTTTCAAAAGCTTTTTGAAGTTCAGATTTTATTATTTTTCGTGTTTGTTGGGCTTCCAATAAGCTTATATGATGTTCAAATTCAAGATGAAAATCTATAAATCTGTAATTGCCAGCAATTCGTGTGCGAAGATTATGATATTTTAAATTGTGTTTTTCAATGATTTGTTTTACATGTTCGATTTCTTCATTAGAAAAACCAATATCAACAAGTGGAGAGAATGCTTTTCTAATTAAAATAAATGCTTCACGAAAGATCATTAAAGCAACCAGAATAGCAATTACAGGATCAAGAATTGATAAATTTATTTTGAATAAAAAGTCAGATAGCCAAATAATCAGTAAGCCTACAGCGACTCCAATAGACGTGTAAACATCCAATTTTAGATGCAAGGCATCTGCTTCAAGGGCAATGGAATGTGTTGTTTTGGCAACTTTATATAAACGACGTGATACAATAATATTTACAATAGAAGATATAGTCATAACGACAATTCCCCAACTGACAGAATCAATGGATTTATGATGAATAATATTTTGTATTGCTTCTGAAATAATCCAAAATGAAGCTATCAGAATTAGCAAGCCTTCAACTACACCGGAAATATTTTCAAATTTTCCATGTCCATACGGATGTTCTTTATCCGGAGGTGTATCCGAAATTTTTACGGAAAAATAAGCAATCACGGCGGCCAATAAATCCATCAACGAATGGATAGCTTCTGAAAGTATGCTCACCGAACCGCTGATAATGCCGGAAATTAGCTTTAAAACGATTAGTAGTGTGTTTGAAATGACCGATAATCCTGCTGTTTTTTCTTTAATATTCATAAACTAAAAAGCTTATGACAAAACTAAAATTTTAGTTTTTTTTGAAGAAAAAAAGTTATTACCATTTATTACCGAAAGGGAAATAAATATAGTGCAAAAAGTATGTATAATTAACAGAAGTTTTACTGTTTGTTTTTGTCCAACGGTTGGTTGGTTGCTGATGGTTGCTGCGGTTGTCCGATGGATTCACGCATTTGCGTATCAGCTTTCATGTTTTGCATTTTGTAATAATCCATGATACCGAGATTTCCTTTGCGGAATGCTTCAGCAATAGCAATTGGTATTTCAGCTTCAGCTTCAATTACTTTCGCTTTCATTTCTTGCGCTTTCGCCTTCATTTCCTGCTCTAAAGCTACAGCCATTGCTCTGCGTTCTTCAGCTTTTGCTTGAGCGATATTTTTATCAGCTTGTGCTTGATCCATTTGAAGTACAGCGCCAATATTTTTTCCAATGTCAACATCAGCAATATCAATAGATAGAATTTCGAAAGCAGTTCCTGAATCTAGCCCTTTAGCCAATACAACTTTTGAAATTGAATCCGGATTTTCAAGTACTTCTTTATGTGAAAATGATGAGCCGATAGCAGTCACAATGCCTTCTCCAACGCGTGCCAGAACAGTTTCTTCACCAGCGCCGCCTACTAATTGTTTGATGTTTGCACGAACAGTTACTCTTGCTTTTGCCACCAACTGAATACCATCTTTTGAAACGGCTGTTACCGGAGGAGTATCAATAACCTTTGGATTTACTGACATTTGAACAGCTTCAAAAACATCGCGACCAGCAAGGTCAATGGCTGTAGCTGATTTGAAAGTTAGTTGAATATTCGCTTTATCAGCAGAAATTAATGCATTGACAACATTTTTAACGTTGCCTCCCGCCAGAAAATGTGTTTCAAGATCATCGCTTGTGAGCGCAAGACCGGCTTTTGTCGCATTAATCATTGCATTAACAACCAATGATGGCGGTACTTTTCGCCAACGCATAAATACTAATTTTACCAATGAAATTTTTACGCCAGAAACCAGCGCTGTGAACCACAAACCGACCGGCACGAAATAAAGAATAAGCCATAAACCGAAAATACCTGCAATGACTAAAGAGATAATTAATCCTGGATTGTTCATATAGTTAAAATTTTAAGTAATTAAAAATGTTAATTTTTTTTATCTTCTTTAAGCTTTACATAAATCTTATTTCCTTCAATTTTGAAAACTTCAATTTCTTTGTTTTCATCAATGTATCCGTCAACAGAGGTGACTTCATAATATTCAGTGCCGAGACGAGCTTTTCCAATTGGTTTTATTTTTGAAACTGATAATAATGTATCGCCAGTATTAACAGCGTTTTCATCAATTTCATTTACTCTGCTTTTATTTTCGTTTTTTAGCATTAGTCTATCCCATGTTTTTGAACGAAAAATAAAAATCAATGTAAATATAGATAGTAAAACAGTTCCTGCAAGCGTTATGTTTCCTGCAATTGAACCATTATTATAACTAAAAAAAACACCCATGACAACCATAACTGCACCGATGATTCCAACAATAACACCAGGAATAACAAGTATTTCAAGAACAAGAAAAATTAATCCGATGATGATTAGTGAAATAATGATTATCCAGGACATTAATTTTTTTTTAAGTATATTAAAGACTAATAAAGGCTTTTAAAGAATTTCAGTTTTAAGTCCTTTTAAATTTAATTCAATTTGAATAGATTTTAGTGAACGTGATTCGCCTGATTTGATAATACAATTGCCTTTAGAATGAGCAATAAGGGCGCATTGTTCAGCCTGAATCGGATCAAATTCACAAACCATGATTAATGTTTGAATAACGTGTTCAAACGAATTCAAATCATCATTATATAAAATCAACTCTTTAGTGCCAGGTGAAGATTTTTTATTATGCGAGAAATTTTGATTTTTTTCTTTTAACATAAAAATAGATTTTGCAAACAAACGTACAAGTTTTTTTTCAAAATTTAACAAAAAACAATAAATAAATATTAAAAAGAAATTGATTACCAGAATGAATTTTAAAACAGTTTTAGATATTTAAATAAAATTAGAAATTCAAATTAAGCTGTCCACATATTGTTTTTGTAATAATGAATTTTATAAAAGTAGAATGTAATTGATAAAAGTTTGACTATTAAGTTGTTATTGATTTTAATTTGTTTATTAATAAACAAATTAAATTGAAATTGTCCGCATTTTGTCTCCCTTGATGTCCGCATTTTGTCTGCACATAAAAATAGTTCGTTGTTTTAAAACAAGGCAATTTTGCAAAATCAATTTTAAGAAAAAAATGAAATCAAAATCAAATAAAATCATTCCATATTTTGGAAAAATATTCTTTAAAAAGGAATTTATTTGGTTTTGTAAAAAACAATCAAGTTGTTGATTATCAGATTATAAAATTTATTTTTCTCTAATGGCACATTTATCGCTAATTGAAAAGAGAACAAAAAAAGGTAAAATAAAAAATGAAAGTTAAAATAGATAAACAAATATTTAAGATGAATATGATTTTAAATTCTTTTTTTCAAATTATAAAAATTATCTTTTTTATTTCAATTTTATTTGTGTCAAAAACTGTTGTATCACAGAATACATTGAATAATCAGGCAAAACAGAAACAAAATTTATCATATAAAATAATCCCATCAATTGAAAATACATATGGTTATGAAATAATTCAAAATGGAAAAACTTTTATTCATCAGGTGAATATTCCTTCAATGCCTGGTAATAAAGGATTTAAAACAAAAGAAGAAGCAAAAAATTGTGCATTACTTGTAATTGATAAAATTAAAAAAAATATAATGCCACCAAGTGTTTCACGGTATGAACTTGATTCTATTTCTAAAATTAATTTTAAATAATTTATTAAATAATTAAATTTTAAAACAATGAAAACAGTATTATTATTAATCATTACACTTTGGTTTTTACCATTGTTTTTGAGTGCTCAAGGAACGTGGACTCAAAAAGCCATTTTTGGCGGTGCTCCCAGACAAGATGCTGTTGGTTTTTCAATAGGCAGCAAAGGTTATATTGGAACTGGTGCCAATGTTGATGGAAGTACTTCTTATAAAGATTTTTGGGAGTTTGATCCTTCAACAAATACATGGGCACAAAAAGCTGACTTTGGCGGTGTTGTAAGATACGAAGCTGTCGGTTTTTCAGTAGGAACAAAAGGATATATTGGTTCAGGTAGAGTTGGTTCGTCTTACTATAATGATTTTTGGGAATTTGATCCTACTGCAAATACCTGGACACGTAAAGCAGATTTCAGTGGCACTGTAAGATGTGGTGCAGCTGCATTTTCAATTGGGGCTAAAGGTTATTTTGGTGTAGGAATGAATGGCAGTACCTATTATAAAGATTTTTGGGAATTTGATCCTGCTGCAAACACATGGACACAAAAAGCTGATTTTGGTGGTACAGCAAGATGGGTGCCTGGATTTTTTTCAGTTGGCACGAAAGGCTATATAGGAGCAGGAAATAATGGAAGCACATATTATAATGATATATGGGAATACAATCAGTCTACAAATACATGGACACAAAAAGCAAATTATCCAGGTTCAGCAAACTGGGGACCTGTAGGATTTTCAATAGGAACATTAGGTTATATGGGTACAGGATCTGAAAATGGTCCATTCTATAAAACTTTTTATGAATTTAATCCAACAACAAATGTATGGACACAAAAAGCTGATTTCGGTGGTTCAGCCAGAGATGCAGCTGTAGGTTTTGCAATTGGCAATAAAGGATATATTGGTTCGGGGTATGATAATGCTTGTCATAATGATTTATGGGAATTTGATCCTTGTGATGCAACAGTTAGTAGTTCTGCTGCAACAGTTTGTTCAGGTTCATCTGTAACACTTTCAGCATCAACAGGCACAAGTTATTCATGGAGTACAAGTGCAACGACATCTCAAATAACTGTAAATCCAACTGTAAATACAACTTATTCAGTTACTGTTACAAATAATATTGGATGTGTTGCAACAACAGCAATAACAGTCAATCCATTGCCAACAACAGCAGCCGATGCATCAAGTCATTCAATATGTATAGGAAGTTCATCAACATTAAGCGCTAATGCAAGTTCAGGAACATCACCATATACTTATGCTTGGGTTTCCAGTCCTTCAGGATTTACATCAACTGCTGCAACAGCAACAGTATCTCCAACCACATCAATAACTTATACTGTAACAGTTACAGATAATAAAGGCTGTTCAGCATTAAGTACAACAAATATAGCTGTTAATACAAAACCAACTGCCAGTGCAGCAAAATCAGCAGCAAGTATTTGTAATGGAAGTACAGTCACCTTGAGCGCTAATGCAGCCGTAGGAACCAGTCCATATACGTATTCATGGTCAACAGGCGCCACACCAAACACAAGTGCAACGCCAACAGCAACAGTAACAGCAGCAACAACATATACAGTCAGTGTAACAGATAACAAAGGATGTTCAGCAACCAGTAGTATTGCAGTTGGAATGTTTGCAAAACCAACAGTAACCGCAGGAAGTGGAACAGTCTGTTTTGGCGGTTCAGTAAGTATTTCAGCAGGTGGAGCAAGTATCTATTCATGGAGCAATAGTTTAGGCACAGGAGCATCAAAGACTGTTAATCCAACTACAACAACAACGTATAATGTAACAGGTACAGATGCTAATGGTTGTACAAATACAGCAAATTCAGTAGTAACAGTCAATCCATTACCAATAACAGTCTCAGATGCATCCAGTCATTCAATATGTTTAGGCAGTTCATCAACATTAAGCGCCAATGCAAGTGCAGGCACATCACCTTATACTTATGCTTGGGTTTCTAGTCCATTAGGTTTTACATCAACTGCCGCTACTGCATCAGTATCACCGACAACAGCCATAACCTATTCAGTAACAGTAACAGACAATAAAGGTTGTACAGCAATAAGCTCAACGAATGTAGCTGTTAATGCTTTGCCAACAGTAATAACAAGCGGAGCAACCATTTGTAATGGAGGAACAGCAAGTATTTCCGCCAATGGTGCAAGTACATATTCATGGAATAATAGTTTGGGAGCAGGAGTATCAAAAACTGTTAATCCAATAACAACAACAACATATATCGTAACCGGCACAGATGCTAATGGTTGTACAAATACAGCCAATGCAGTAGTAACAGTGAATCCGTTACCAACTACTACCGCAGCAAGATCAGCCGCGAGTATTTGTAATGGAAGTGCAGTAACCTTGAGCGCCAATGCAGCCGCAGGCACCAGTCCTTATACGTATTCATGGTCAACAGGCGCAACACCATCAACAGGTGCAACACCAACAGCTACAATAACAGCAGCCACAACATATACAGTAAGTGTAACCGATAATAAAGGTTGTTCAGCAACCAGTAGTGTTGCAGTAGGCATGTTTGCTTTACCAACAGTAACAGTAACAAGTGCAACTATTTGTAATGGAGGAACAGCAACAATATCAGCCAGTGGCGCAAGTACTTATTCATGGAGCAATAGTTTGGGTACAGGAGTATCAAAAACTGTTAATCCGACAACAATAACGACATATACCGTAACCGGTACAGATGCCAATGGTTGTACAGATACAGAAAATTCAATAGTAACAGTGAATCCATTACCAACTGCCAGTGCAGCAAAATCCGCAGCGAGTATATGTAATGGAAGCATAGTCACCTTGAGCGCCAATGCAGCCGCAGGAACTAGTCCATATACGTATGCATGGTCAACAGGCGCCACACCAAATACAAGCGCAACGCCAACAGCAACAGTAACTGCAGCAACAACTTATACAGTCAGTGTAACAGATAACAAAGGTTGTTCAGCAACCAGCAGTATTGCAGTAGGCGTGTTTGCTTTACCAACAGTTACAGCGACCAATGTAAGCATATGTAATGGAGGAACAGCAACCATATCAGCAGGAGGTGCAAGTACCTATTCATGGAATAATAGTTTGGGCACAGGAGCATCAAAGACTGTTAATCCAACCATAACAACAACGTATAATGTAATAGGTACAGATGCTAATGGTTGTACAAATACAGCAAATTCAGTAGTAACAGTCAATCCATTACCAACAACAGTCTCAGATGCATCCAGTCATTCAATATGTTTAGGAAGTTCATCAACATTAAGTGCCAATGCAGGTTCAGGAACATCACCATACACATATGCGTGGGTATCCAGTCCTTCAGGATTTACATCAACTGCTGCAACAGCAACAGTTTCTCCAACCACATCAATAACATATACTGTAACAGTTACAGATAATAAAGGCTGTTCAGCATTAAGTACAATGAATATAGCTGTTAATACAAAACCAACAGCCAGTGCAGCAAAATCAGCAGCAAGTATTTGTAATGGAAGTACAGTAACCTTGAGCGCCAATGCAGCCGTAGGAACCAGTCCATATACGTATTCATGGTCAACAGGTGCAACACCAAACACAAGCGCAACGCCAACAGCAACAGTAACAGCAGCAACAACTTATACCGTCAGTGTAACAGATAACAACGGATGTTCAGCAACCAGTAGTATTGCAGTTGGAATATATGCCAAACCAACAGTAACCGCAGGAAGCGGAACAGTTTGTTTAGGAGGTTCAGTAAGTATTTCAGCAGGAGGAGCAACTACTTATTCATGGAGCAATAGTTTAGGCACAGGTACACCAAAAACAGTGAATCCAACAATAACAACAACATATAATGTAACCGGCACAGATGCTAATGGATGTACAAATACTGCAAACTCAGTAGTAACAGTAAACCAATTGCCAACTTCATCAGCTTCTGTTGATATTCCTACAATTTGTTCAGGTTTATCCTCAACAATAAATGCAAATGCAGCAGGCGGTACTTCACCTTATACGTATTCATGGATTTCAAATCCAACTGGTTTTACATCAACATTGGGGAGTCCATTAGCTTCTCCAACTTTAGCAACTACATATACTGTAACAGTTACAGATAATAAAGGATGTACAGCTTTTAGTTCAACAAATATCGCTGTTAATCCAAATCCGACATTATCAGTAAGTGCAACTCCTACGTTTGTTTGTTATGGAGGTTCAGCAACATTAAATCCTGGAATGTCTGGTGGTATAGCTCCTGTTTCATATTTCTGGACATCCAGTTCAGGTGACTATCCTGTAATTTCAGCTCCAACAGATCAGCCTACAGTAAATCCAACAACTACAACCTCATATTCTTTTACACTTATAGATAATAATGGTTGTATGGCTATAGGTACAGCAGTTGTAACAGTTAATCCAATGTTAACTGTAGCAACTACTGCAGCATCTTCAGTAATATGTTCAGGAACATCAACTACATTAAGTTCAGGGAAATCGGGTGGTACTTCACCATATACATATGCTTGGTCTGCAAGTACAGGAACAGTTCCAGCTGCATCTGATCAACCAACTATTAATCCAACTGCAAATACTACTTATACTGTAACAGTTACAGATAACAAAGGATGTACTGCAACCGGTTCAACTACAGTAACAGTAAATCCATTGCCAGTATTAAATATTTCATCAACAACAAATGTTTGTATTGGTAGTTCAGTAACACTTTCAGCTGTTAGTGCAGGAGCATCAAGCTATGCGTGGAGTTCAGGTTGTAGTGGTTCAGTAACCTCTTGTGTGGTTAATCCGACTGCATCAACAACTTATACTGTTTCAGTTACCACAAATAGTAAGGTTTGTACTGCAACTAATAAAATAACAGTTGGTAATTTAACAGGTACAAGTACACTTACAACTACTCCATCAATCATTTGTGTTGGTGGAAATATAACACTTTCAGCTACATCAGCAAGTGGAAATACTTATGTTTGGAGTTCAGGTTGTAGTGGAACAGCTTCATGTACTGCTACTCCTACAATAAATACAACGTATTTAGTTACTATTTCAAAAACTTCAAAAAATTGTGTTGCACAAGCAATTGTTACAGTTAATCCATTACCAACAGTAACAGCAAATGGAGCTAATATTTATTGTAATGGTGCTTCAGCTACTATCAGCGCTGCTGGTGCTAGTACTTATACTTGGAGTAATAGTTTAGGAAATGGTACTTCTAAAACAGTCAGTCCTGGAAGTACAACTACTTATTCTGTTACAGGAACAGATGCAAATACATGTTCAAATACCGCAAATGCCGTAGTTGTCGTTAATTCATCACTCATAGCTAATGCTCAATCATCATCTGCAACAGTTTGCAATGGGAATTCAGTTACTTTAAGCGCCAATGCAGCTTCTGGAACAAGTCCTTATACATATGCATGGTCAACAGGAGTATCGCCTTCAAATAGTGCAACACCAACAACTACAGTAACAGCAAATACAACATATACAGTTACAATTACTGATAATAAAGGATGTTCTAAAACAAGTAGTGTTTCTGTAAATATAAATTCATTACCAACAGTTACAGCAACTGGAGGAACAATTTGTTCAGGAATCTCAACTACAATATCAGCAAGTGGAGCAAGCACATATGCGTGGAGCAATAGTTTGGGTTCAGGTACTTCAAAAACTGTTAATCCAACAACAACTACAACATATTTTGTAACTGGCACAGATGCTAATGGATGTACAAATACTGCAAATTCAGTGGTAACAGTCAATCAATTGCCAACCGCCAGTGCATCAAAATCAGCAGCGAGTGTTTGTAATGGAAGTACAGTTACATTAAATGCCAATGCAGCATTAGGAACGAGTCCATATACTTATGCATGGTCAACAGGAGCTACACCTTCAAATAGTGCAACACCGACTGCTACAATAACAGCAAATACAACTTATACAGTTAGTGTTACAGATAACAAAGGATGTTCAGCAATTAGCAGTGTTTCTGTAGGTGTGTTCTCAATACCAACAGTAACTGCAACTGGAGGAACAATATGTTTTGGAAATTCAATTAGTATTTCAGCAAATGGTGCGAGCACTTATGCATGGAATAATAGTATAGGTTCAGGAACTTCAAAAACAGTTAATCCTACTACAACAACTACTTATTTAGTAACAGGTACAGATGCAAATGGATGTATAAATACAGCAAGTGCAATAGTTACCGTTAATATAAATCCAATTATCAATCCACAACAATCAGCTTTAAGTGTTTGTAATGGTGGAACAGTAACATTAAGTGCAAATGCAACTTCCGGCACAAGTCCATATACTTATGCATGGTCAACTGGTGCGATACCAAATACAGGAGCATCGCCAACTGCTACAGTTACAGCAAATACAACATATACTTTAACAGTAACTGATAATAAAGGTTGTTCCGTAACTGGTAATTTATCTATTGGAATGAATATTATACCTACAGTAACAGCAATTGGTGGAACAATTTGTTCAGGTAGTTCAACAAATATATCGGCAAGTGGTGCAAGCACATATGTATGGAGTAATAGTCTTGGATCAAGTACTTCAAAAACAGTCAGTCCAACAATTACAACAACTTATACAGTCATAGGCACAGATGCTAATGGATGTACTAATATTGCAAATGCGATAGTAACAGTAAATTCTAATCCAACAGCAAACGCACAGCGTTCAGCAGCGAGTGTTTGTAATGGAGAAACAGTTATATTGAGTGCCAATGCAGCTTCAGGTACAAGTCCATATACGTATGCTTGGTCAATAGGTGCAACACCAACAAGTGAAGCATCTCCAAATGCTACTGTTACTGCTAATATAACTTATACCGTAACGATTACTGATAATAATGGTTGTACAGCATTAAGTTCAACATCAGTAACAGTAAATCCTTTACCAACAGTTAGCGCAGGAAATAATCAATTTACTTGTCCTGGTGTAAGTGCAACCTTAACAGCTAGCGGTGGAAATACTTATTCATGGAACACAGGCGCAACATCTGTTTCAATTACAGTTAATCCATCGGTAACTACAACATATACAGTTACAGGAGTGAATACGTCTAATTGTTCAAATACATCTCAAGTGATTGTTTCTGTTGCAAGTAATTTAATTACTGAAACCAGCGGTAGTTGGAGTAATCCGATACTCTGGACAACAGACGTTGTTCCAACACCTTGTACAAACGTTATTATTTCTCAAGGAAATATTATAAACATGAATAGTATTACAGGACTTTGTAATGATATTACTGTAAATGGTACATTAAACATAGATCAAAATTCAGTTTTAAATATTTCAGGCAAACTAATGATGGGCAGTACAGGCGTATTAAATATTTCAGGCGATTTTATAGCCGCCAAAGGATATGATTTCAGTACAGCTGGAAGTGTTGTTAATTATGGAAATACGACAAAAGATATATCAGTAATTCC
>Ga0118677_10005576_pt1 | contig 21928 bp, 19 predicted proteins | sample AliMusrvi5mmetaG_FD_86154 | JGI IMG/M metagenome (GOLD analysis project Ga0118677, IMG submission 86154)
GGAATGAGCGGCCAACTGACTACGGGACGAAGACCAGGCGGAAGCCAACATAGTCGCTGCGGTTGCCAGGGGAGCCGTTGAAGCGATTAGCCGACCGGCAGTACCTCGCAGAGCTGAACCAGTAGCCACCACGCAGGACACGGTTCGAACCGGTTTCAAGGCCAGCGGGATTTTCAACCGTACCTTTCTTCTTGCACTCATCGTAATATTTATCTCCGTACCAGTCACTGCACCACTCATAAACATTACCGTGCATGTTGTACAAACCCCACGAATTCGGCGCAAAACTGTCAACCGCAACCGTGTTCTCCCGGTATATCCCTTTCGGATTATTGCTATACGGATAGTTCCCGTCATAGTTTGCCTGATCGGTTGTCAGATTTTCACCGGTATTGAAGGGCGTTGCAGTTCCTGCTCGGCAGGCATATTCCCACTCCGCTTCCGTCGGCAAACGCAAGCTCTTTCCGGTTTTATTCGACATCCACTTGCAATAGGCCACGGCATCATTCCAGCTCACGTGCAGAACAGGATGATTATCTTCCTCCGGTACCCTTTCGTTACCCGATACCCCATGCCGCCAGTTGATGCCCTCTTTATCTTTCCACTCGTTGCCATCCCAAATCTGACTGCTCTTCTCTTTTTCGGCATTGGTCTGATACTTCGATTCCTCAATAAATGTCTTAAACTCGGCAAGAGTAACTGCATATTTACTGAGATAAAACTCACTCACTTTAACCTGATGCTGCGTCTCACTATAGTCCTGGTTATATTTTTTATAGAGTTCCATGGTTTCTGCCCTGCCAAGTTCACCCTCCGGGCTCCCCATGGTAAATTCACCATCGGGTATGCGCACAAAATTCGGGGGCACCTTTCTTGCCCGTCTGGTTTGTGCTGGTTCGATACCCCAGCGCAGCAGGAGAGAATCCGGTATTTCAAAAAATGCCCGGCAGTTATCACGTTCATTGATCACATGCAGGCTCACCATATCGGGCCTGTGCTGTTGCGTTGCAAGCGCTTCAGTCAATTGCCTTGCCTTTTGGTGAAACTTCTCCCCATCGGTTTCACCAAGCAGATCGTACATATCGAGCTGTAATCGACGACTGTCATAATCGGGTTCACCGGGCAGTGGCTGGTTTTGGCTGAGTTGCCGATAAAGAAAATGACCAACTGCGGCAATCTCCTTGTCGGTGAGCCACTCGGTCATCAATGCCACACGAAAAGCGTCAGGAATGTGCCCCTTTTTAAACCAGTCAAGACGCAGCAACTGACTGATATGGCGGTACGAATGGAGTTGGCTCTGCTCGCCCGGATACCATTCACCCAGCTCTTTCCCAAGGGCGATGGTAAGGTTCCAGTTCAGCTCGGGATAGACTGCACAGGCGGCAATCCAGCGTATCACAGGTTCGCCAAAAAATAACCCGATGTATTCGAGCTTCTTCTCCTCCGTTTCTATCGGCACCAATGAATAGTCGGCGCTATCCCGCCAGTAGTGAAGCCAATCAAAATCGGCATGTGCAGTTTGAGAAAGATCACCAGCCACAACCTGCATCCCTTCGACTGAAAGTGGCAAAACAAAGGGAAAAAGGCCCTGAAGCAGTCGCTCACGCTCACCCCACAGGGCCGGAGAGACCGAACTGAAGAAGTAGCGGTACTGCCAGTGTTTGAAAATATCCGCCCACGAGTAGGTTTTGAGGTAGTAGGTGTCGATAAACTGCAACCCGTTGGTAAATATCATCAACCCGGCATGTTCATAGAGACTCAAAATTTCTGTCAGCGCAATACCGCCCGGATGATAGTAGTTGCGGCACACCAGAGGAGAGTTGTCGAAAAAAAAGCGTTCAACAAAGATGTTGTTCTCCTTGAGGGTCTCATAGAGGTTGTTGTGCAACTGAGCCTGATGGTCGCGCAGGTTATACCGGTCAATCAACATCAGGTATTCAACATGGCGATGCAGTGGAGTGTATACCGGTCTGGCCATTCCGCCACTATGAATGGTTTTCTGAATCGTTTTGTCAATGTCGAATGAATATCTGCCGGAATGCGCTGTGTAGCGGAGTTGCCGCACCACTTTGATGAGGGTATGGTCGCAGAGAATCGGTGTCGATGCCACAAACCGGTCAAGAGCATAAGAAGCGCTTGACCGGGCCTTGAGGGAGGCTACGGTTATCATCGGCTCCTCATCCTGAATCGCTTTTGAAGTGAACAACGTGTCGGGATTGTCCTGTTGTTCAGCAGTGAGGAGATTCTGCTTTTCTGGCTGCTCTTTTTTCTTCTGCAATTCCTGCTGTTGTTCAACAAGGGGAATAAAAAGGCGTTTATAGATTTCAAGAAAAGTGGCCTGCTGCTCGGCTGAATGAGCCAGAACAGGGCATAACCACCGGTCAAGCTGGTCAAGCTCGCCTGCCTCAATTACTTTCATGATCACATAATGGGCGGTCTGGACAGTATCTATACCAAAACTGAACCCCTGCTGACGAAGAAGTTCCAGCAGCTCATCGAAGGGATAGTGGTGATTGGCTGAAATATAGGTGGCCAGCATTTCTTCCATTATGGCGCAATTGTGTTTTTAACGATGGCCTCTTTAACCGCCTTGAGGTCACGGCTCTCCTTTGCCAAAACTGTAATGCCACTGAGAATGGTCTCATTCCGTTTTTTCAGGGTTTCAGACCCGGCAGTGTCGCTCTTGAACTGGTAGATGTCGCCGGGTGTCAACCCCTGTTTTTTCATCCACCATACCCAAAGAATCAACTCGTGGGTCGCCGGTTTTTTGCCACTGACTATTTTTGAAATCTTGTTGAACAGCGTTATAAAAGCCGTTGCTTCTTCGGGGGTTAACGGCATCTCCCGAAACAACTGTTCTTTTAAAAGGAGAATTTTCTGCAACTCTTTTTCATCCGGCATATCGATATGAAAAAAGACGCACCGACGAAGAAAGGCTTCAGGCAGGGTTTTTTCGGAGTTGCTGGTAAGAATCACAACCGGTTTCAGTTTGGGATTACCCTTTTTCTCATAAATCGAACACTCCTCATCATCGCAGGTGTTCAGCTCAGGAACGTCAAAGGTCATTTTCTCAATGGTCGTAAGGATATCGTTTGGCAAATCACGGGGTGCCTTGTCGATTTCATCAATCAGAACAACCCGTCTTCTGGGCGGTATATGCTCAGGATTATCACCAACAGAATCACAGATTGCTCGCCCCAGAGCAACATATTTGATGAACATCGTCTCGATTTGAGAAGCCGTTAACACCTCATTACCCGCCTTTTGCATGTTCACCCGGTTAAAATGGGCAAGGCTGTCGTAGCGGTAGAGCAGGTCGGTTGCCGTCGAATCAGTGCGTGTTACAAAGACCTCCGGTTTCCCCCAGCCAAAGTGACGTGCAACATGATGGGCAAGTTCCGACTTCCCGGTTCCTGGCGCACCTGTCAGCAACAGTGGCTTCTGCAACATCAACGCAACATTGACCGCCTTGACAAGCGCTTCGGATGGATGATACTCCTCGCCTGGCTCAACGTCCTGCAACTGCATTGCTGAACTGAGGTCAAACGTCGCATCCGCTTCTCTTTTTTCGTAAAAGTTATAGTGTTCCATGAAGTCGAAGTATTATATTCTCGTTAGTGATTTTAATTTTGGCACAGCTTCAGAAAATGGTATTGGTTCACATTTACAAATGTCAGTATTCTGATAGAATATTCCAGATAGAGCAGAATCCGAAATAAATTTTCTAAAATCATTTCCATTCACCTTTTCATTCTCTTTACATCGAAAAAAGCAATAGTTCGGCAAATCAATCACAACACCATCCAATAAGTCCGGTTCTAAATGAAAAAAAAGAAACAATGGCTTTTCAGGCTTTAGTTGTACCCAAAGACGATAGTAAGCTTTAAAATTTTTATAGGAAAATGTTTCAATAGATTGCACAATAAAATGTGTTTCATTGTGCAGCTTTTGTTGTTTAAAATGTAATGGAATAAGGTCTAAAGCGACATTTGGAATCCCGAAATAATCCCCTATATAGCTGGCATAATCACTTTTAAGCTTTTTTGGATCAGAAATATTTGGCGAATCTGACATTTTCCCCTTTATCTTCCCTATTGGCATTTTTAACAATTCACGCTCATAATAGGTCTTCAGAATGTTATGAAGGAAATGAGAAAACGATTCCTCATCATTTTCAATAAAAATGACTTTGATAAAACTTTTTTTATCAAGCCACAATTCCCTGAATTTCTTTTTTATTTCTCTCTTATCAAGATGATGCCATCGCTCGACAGCATCAGCTTGATCCGATAAAGCAATTTTTAAAAATCCCTTCATCTCAATAATCCAATTTGCCTTACCATAATCATCCATTCCTACGTAATATTTCATCCGTTTTTGGTTGAAAACAAAACTATAATCATCTGTAACCAACTTTTCAGCAAGATCCAAAGCCTCCGAAATCGTCGTTGGATCATCAAGCATCTTCAATATTCTATCACGAGCCATGGCTTTCGTATATTCCGATTTTCAAGAAATCTAACGCTGTATGCTTCGAACAAAACTTTTCATTTCCCCAATCCAGTTACCCTTTTCATAATCGGTCATTCCTGTGAGAAATTTCAACCTTTTCTGGTTAAACAAAAAACGCTCAGAGCCTATTAATTGCAACGATTCGATAAGCTCCAGTGCATCCGGAATAGTTGCAGGATTATCAAGCAGTAGCATTATTTTCTGAATTTTTTGAACCAGGTCACCAGGATGAACAGACTTATGAATTTCCACTGCCGTAAATAGCTGCTGTGGCTCTTGTGCAATTTTTATTCTGATTGCCTCAACACATTGCAAAAATGCAGGATGAGCGCCGTCATTGTTCCAGTCGGAAAGATCGGCAGTCTGAACACCTCGAAATCCAAGAGGCGGTTCAACAACGTCCAAGCACAGAGGCACCAGAATATTCCGTTGTCGACCTGATTCAGCCTCATCTCGCACCCAGGGATGTGCAGCAACATTCACTGAAGCAGAAGTCCAGACAACAAGCACGCAACGTGACTCTTCGAGCGCTCCGGCAATTTCACCTGGCCAGTTACTCCCCGCTGAAATATTTTTTTGGTCAATAAAAACTTCCCAGCCCAGTTTTAAAAGCTCTTTGACCATGGGCTCAACCCGATGCAGATCCTCACAGGCGTAGCTGACAAAAATATCGTACATGAAACGTTCTTTGGTTTATTTCTCTGGGAGATTATTGAGGCGAGGCGCAACAATCACCGGTTCGATGTACTTTGCCAGAAAGCACTTTATTTCACCAATCCAGTTGAGTCTTTCATAATCGCTCATTCCTGTTTGATATCTTTGCCGTTTTTGGTTGAACAAAAAACGGTCCTCACCCCTGAATGGCAGCTTTGCCGCTTCAAGCAAAGCGTCCCCAATGGTCGCCGGATTATCGAGCAGAAGCATGATGTTCTTGCCCGAGTTACTTGCGGGCGAATCACCAAGGATTTCTCTGGTTCCCTCTGCCGGTTTCAACTTGCTTTCGCTCTGCACCAGGTTCAGCTCCCGGCTCTCATAAGCTTCAGGGTGTGCGGCCATGCGCATCATCTCCATCTTGATCTCTGCAAGTTGAGTAAACATTCTGTCGCGCTCGCTTTTGTCCCTGATATTGGCAATGGTCTGGCAGAGATCGTACTGCTGCAAATCCATCAGCATAAGCTTTTCGGATACTTTCACAAACTCGGGAGAGAGCTTGAACTGCCCAAGCTTGAAATCAAAATCCGCCAGTTCTGAGGAAGAGAGGTCAGCAGAGAGAGCACTGAAATCAAGTGTTTTTGTGGCGTAGGTGAAAAATTTCCGACACGCTGGTTTTGAAGAGAAGAATGGAGTCATTGGTTTCCTTATCTTGAAAATAATGAGGCGTAACATGGTCATGGTATCCTGCACCAGCCTTTTCTTCCGAACAACCACAACGCCAAAATCCGCCGTATAAGAGAAAAGGCTACACAGGCAGAAGAAAGAGCCCGGCATGTTCGCAGCAATCCGGCGTAGGCCGGACACTGCGCAATTTACTTATTATGCGAGCGTTATCAAGGTGGTTCACTCAATAAATCCGTGCCAGAAGAACCCTGCAAATAATTTTAACCCCGTCGAATTCGACGGGAATGAAGTTCACCTTCGCTCTGCCAAAAAGGAAGCAATATCAGACATACTCAACCCGGTGAACTCTGCTATGGTATTCGTATCAATACCTTTGCCAGCCATGTTCAGCACAATGGCTTTTGATGCTTTTTCCATCCCTATTTCTATGTTTTTTTCTGCTCCAGAGGCGATGATGCTCGCTACATCGGTGAACTCTTTCAGACGAATCTCATAGACTTGACGCTCCTCTTCATTAAACATCCGATCAATCGCTGCAATAGCTTTCACAATATTTTTATCGGATGCCAGCTCTTTTGGCGTGTGCTCCCGGTCAAGCTGATGTGCTGTCGTTAAAAAACTGCTCCAGCGATCCAGCGCACTCTGAATTTCGTGAGACGTTTTTGTAAACTTTTTTAACTCAATGTAGTGCAGCTCAAAAACGTCGTGTAGCCGGTCATCCTTGCCCGTCGCGGTATTGATTATTTTGTAACAACTGTGAACCTCCGTGGTATCAGGCACAAAATTGTAGTCGAGAATGTTGATGCTGATGGTTTTTTTCAGCTCCTTGTACATCATCCCTTCACTGAGCTGTTCTGTCACCAGTTTTGCCCAGTAATAGATCGCACGTTTGTCAAAGTTGTTGTCTTCCCTGATCTGCATTTCGACGTTGAACCAGCGACCATTTTCATCTTTGGCCTTGATATCAAGTATAGAGATTTTATCCGCCCGGTAATCGGCCAGGTTAAAGGGATTTTTCAACTCCACCTCCACCACCTGATCCTCTTCCGAAACAATGGCATTAATCAACGAGATCAGTAAATCCTTGTTCTCTTCACTGCCAAAGAGCTTTTTAAAGGCGAAATCAACACGGGGATTTATTTTGCACATGGTTGTATCCGGTTCATGATCAATAAAAACGGGAAAGAATTTTGGCCAACAATGAACAGACGCAAATTCCTGTCTGCCCATTTTAACGTATAATTGAGCGAAATATAAGAATTCTTCTTCTATACATGCTTATGGAGACAACATCAAACAGAAAAGCAGAAGCAAGCGGTCAACCGTCTGCGGAACAAGAACCCGGGATTCAGTGGATTTTGATTGGCTTTCATACTGACGATAAAACATCATTGCCTGAGGCTCAATACTCTGAAATCACCCAATTTTCAATCTGTAATGCAGGTACCCTGATAAACTCCTTGACATTGTTGGTGACCATAATCAGCCCTTCACTGCGGGCATGAGCGGCAATATGGACGTCATTGACACCAATTTGCTGACCCGTTTTTGCAAGAAGTGCACGAATGGCACCGTAATGCTGCGAAGCTTTTGGACCGTAAGGCAAAACCTCCAGCCTGCTGCAAAAATCTTCAATCCCCGAGAGGTTTGCACTCACGTTGTTGCTCTTTTCCGCCCCATAATACAATTCAGATAACGTGATGGATGAGATGGCCATTCGGTCTGCATTTATGTTAAACACCTCCAATACCTCGATGGGACGACGCTTCAAGGTATAGATAACGATATTGGTATCAAGAAGATAGCGTAGCATTACAAAGCCTCCCGCTCTTGCTGCTCCTCTGCGTCACGCTCTTCCATAAAATCATCCGTAACCTTTTGCGGCCCAAGAAAAAAACTGTCCCAAGTCTGCCCGACAGGCGCAATTATCCGCTCATTACCTTTTACCCGAATGCTTACTTTTTTAACACTCTCCGGCAAACGGGCATCAACAGGCAATCTTACTGCCTGCGAGCGATTATTGATAAATACGGTGCTGATAGTCATTATTCTCTCCTGAAAGAATGGATATCTTATCTGTATATAGCAAATAATCACCGGGCAAGCAATCTCCCTTGACTCGTAAATCCGCGCTTCCGAACAAAAGCAGCAAACAAGGGATTTTCAAGAAAGCAAAAAGGCACTTGACCAAAGTGTCAAGCGCCCTCGTGCTGTTGTCATTCTTGCTCAGAAAAGCTGGTGCTTATCTGGCATACCTGTGATGTCTCTTGTGGTGACGCCCTGCTCTTTTAGAAAAACCCCTTCTGCTGGCTTTTTTCCTTAAACCTCTTTTTCTAAACGACCTTTCCCTGGGGCCATGAGCTTCAGCTTTTGCTGAAACTTCTACCGATGGCTTTGTTCCTGCTGCTCTGTCTTCAGCCAAGGAAAGTCCGCCGAAAATTCCGGTCGTGGCGAATGAAATGAGAAGACCGACAATCAGATTTTTTTTCATGTTTACTACCGTTAGAATTCGTTAATAAATTGGAGTAATTCTATATACTTCCCGTTTATTAATACGAGCAGAATCTGCAATTCTTTCAAAAAAAATCACATAACGAGAAAAAGGCGACCATGGAACATGCCATGATCGCCTTTTGGGTCGGGGTGGCGGGACTTGAACCCACGACCTCTGCGTCCCGAACGCAGCACTCTACCAACTGAGCCACACCCCGATATATCATTTTTTCTGTGCCCTTGGGCAGACTTGAACTGCCGGCCTTTAGTTTCGGAAACTACTGCTCTATCCACTGAGCTACAAGGGCTTGCTGTGCCTAAAATAAGAATTTCCGTCTCTTTTCTCAATTTTTTCTGGCTTCGTTCACCAGCGCATCGACGGCAAGATTTGCACTCATGACCGCCCCGCCCATGGAATCGTAGTACAACTGCTGCGAAAAGCCGCCTGCAAGAAAAAGGTTGCGGACAGGAGTTTTCTGTGTCGGCCGGTATTGCTCCATGTTAGGCAGCGGCGCATAGACTGAATGTGGAATTTTCACCAGTGTTGATTTCAGTATCCGGGCGCCCCTGGACGTTTCGGGGTAGCAGTTTCGCACGCTCTTGTCAACCAGACTGATAATCTCCTCCTTTGAAAGACCCATAAGGTTTTTTGCCGGAGCGACGCAGAATTCGAAACGGCTCTTGCCGCTGAAGGGTTCACCCCTGAGCGTGCGGTACTCCGGTGTGGTTCGGGCAAGGTTGGCATAGACCGGAATGACACCATCGGGCGAGAAGAGGACGTTATCTGCGGAGGTAATTTCCCGATCGTACCAAATCTGGACCGAAATCACCGGAACGCCTTCAAGTTTTTCAAGTTTGCCAAAAAACGGGTCATGCTGTTTTAGTGTATCGGGCAATACCTTGTTCAGGTCATGAATCGGCAGGGCACTGAGATAGTAGTCAGCCGTCAATATCTCGCCGTTGCGAAGTTGAACACCTTTTATTTCAGTGCCATCGAAAAGCAGTTCTTCAACAATTACTTTTGTCTTGAACTGTGCTCCTCTTGATGCTGAGTAGTCGATTAGCGGCTGATGGAGATACTCTTGTGGAGCGCCTTTCAGAAAACCCATGCAAGAGGCTACGGGAATGCGGTAAAAAGTCTCGGTGACGTCAAGAATTATCTTTGCGGATATCTCTTCTGGCGGAATAAACTTGAGAGCAAGCGCCATGGGACGGAACATGGTATCCATGAGTCGTTTGCCGAACTTTTTCTCCGCTGCCCACTCTGCGAAGGTCAGATGATCCTGCGTGGGTGGATATTTATCCTTTTTTAAAGCGAGGGGAATAAGGGATTTCGCAAAAGCTGCCATTTCGCCAAAGGAAAAGTAGCCGTTTTTTACGATGGCTGGCAACAGGTGAAGCGGACTGGGAAGCTCCCAGGTATTGAAGGTAAAGTTTCCGCCTCCAGCCAGGGTGTAGGTTAACTGGTGATCTTTCCACAACACGGCATGGTCGGTCTTGATCTCTTTCATGAGATCATAAAGCACGCTGTAAGCTCCAAAAAAACAGTGTGTTCCAGATTCGATCCAGTCGCCCTCTTCATCTTTCCATGAGGAGACCTTTCCGCCGAATATCTCTCTTTTTTCAAGCACTTTGACCTGAAACCCCTTGTCTGTCAACCGTTTGGCTGCGGTCAGACCGGCAAGGCCACCTCCAAAGATCAATACTGACTTTTTTTCTGAACTCATTATTGGAATTGAAACGGAATTTGCATTAAACACTACACGGCAGTACGCCCTTCCATCGCTCGTGAGAGGGTTGCGTCGTCAATAAATTCAAGCTCTGCCCCGACAGGAATGCCCCTGGCTATTTTGGAAACATGGATACCGAGGGGTTTGAGAAGTTTGGTGAGATAGAGGGCTGTTGTTTCCCCTTCAATGGTAGGGTTCAGGGCAAGCACAATTTCTTTGACTTCCAGGGGTTCACGCTGGGAGAGCCGGGAAAGCAGTTCACGAACCTTGATATCATCGGGCCCTACACCGTCAAGGGGTGATATGACGCCATGGAGGACATGGTAAAGCCCTTTGTAGTAACCGGTTTTCTCGAAGGCGAGCATATCGACGGGCGATTCAACCACGCAGATAATGGAGCGATCACGTGACTTGCTTGTGCAGACGATGCAGGGATCGGTTCCGATATCGGTGATATTCTGGCAAACCGAACAGCGGATAACCTTGTCTTTCACTTCAAGCAGCGCTCCAGCCAGTTTTTCGGCCTCTACCCTCGGCTCTTGCAGAATGTACATGGCAAGGCGCTGGGCTGTCTTGCGCCCAATACCGGGAAGTTTGGCAAATTCGTCAATAAGGGCATCCAGAGCCGCCGAGGTATAATACATTATTATTGACCGAGATTCAGGTTTTTGAGCATATCCGCAGGATTGATCATCCCTCCGGTCACTTTGGATATCTCCTCCTGTGCAAGTCGGGCTGATTCGTCGAGTGCATTGTTGGCTGCAGCAAGTACAAGGTCCTGTACCATTTCGAGGTCATCCATAATATCAGGATCAATGGTGAGGCTGAGCAGTTTCTGCTTGCCGCTGACACTGACTTTTACCATTCCTCCTCCGGCTTCGCCGTAAGCAACGATCTTTTCAAGCTGTTTCTGCACATCCTGCATCTTTTCACCAGCTTGCTGGATCTGTTTCATCATGTCACCAAAATTCGGCATTGCCATCGGTTATTTCTCCTGTATGTTATAAAATTTGCTGCCAATATGTCGGCCCCTGCGGGGCTTACGCTCTGCCAACAGGTCGGGCCGGGGCTTGCACTACCGACAGCTCAACACTTCCTGCGAAGGGCAAGATATATTTTTTCAAGTATGTCAGCCGTTGTGAGTTTATATTTTTCAAGAAGATCGTCAGCTTTGCCGGACTCGCCGAACTGGTCTTCAACGCCAACCATCTCAATCGGCACGGGAATATTGAGAGCACAAACATGGGAGACAGCATCACCAAGGCCATTATTGATCTGGTGCTCTTCAGCAGTAACAATAGCACCGGTATCATTAGCGGCACGAACGATAGCCAAGGTATCGACAGGCTTGATGGTGTGCATGTTGATCACCCGGACACCAACACCCTCTTTTTCGAGAATACGGGCCGCCTCGAGAGCTTTCCACACCATGATACCACAGGCAATGACGGTGACATCCTTGCCGGGATGCAGTTCTATTGACTTCCCGATTTCAAAACCGTCCTCATCAAGCGAGAAATCGGGGACATTCGGTCTTCCAAAACGGAGATAAACCGGGCCCTGATGTTTTATAATGGCTTTGGTGGCACGAATGGTTTCGCTGTAATCGGATGGCACAACAACGGTCATTCTCGGCAGCCCGCGCATCAGACCGATATCCTCAAGCATCTGGTGGGTAGCGCCATCTTCGCCCAGTGTCAGCCCGGCATGTGAAGCACAGATCTTGACATTGAGGTTAGAGTAGCATACCGACTGGCGGATCTGGTCATAAACTCTGCCAGTAGCAAAAACGGCAAAACTTGCTGCAACGGGGATTTTACCTGTTGTAGCAAGACCGGCAGCCATTGAAATCATGTTGGCTTCGGCTATCCCTGTCTGGATAAAACGGTCAGGAAAAGCATCGCGGAACAAATTCATGTTTAAGGAGCCGGTCAAATCAGCGCATAACGCGACAACAGAGCTATTCTCCCGGGCGATTTCAAGCAAAGCTTCGCCAAACCCGGTACGGGTAGCCTTGTTTCCCCTCGAAATGTATTGCGCAGCCGCAGCCACGATGTTATTGTCTTCCATTACTTCCAGAATAACTTAAATTATAAAAGGTACTTTCATCCGGCTATGGTACTGAAATAATTCCAGCTCTCATGACAAAAGTTGAATATAAGGATACTGAAATCGCGGTGAAAAAAAAATTAGGTCAAAACTTTCTGACCGACCGCAATATCACAAGAAAAATAGTAATTGCTTCAGGTGCAGGCCCCCTGGACAACATTCTTGAAATTGGCCCGGGTTTCGGCGCACTGACAAAAGAGATCTTAACGTGCAATCCAATATTCACTGTTGTTGAAAAAGATCCGAAGCTTGCTGAATTCATAAGAACGGAGTACCCGCAACTTAACCTTCTGGAAGGTGATTTTCTCGACACTGACCTTGAATTGCTTGCAAGAGAGCAGCCGCTGAGAATACTTGGCAATATTCCCTACTCTATCACCACCCCCATTCTTTTCAAACTTCTTGAACAGCGCCGCTTTTTTTTATCGGCAACCCTGATGATGCAGCATGAAGTGGCTATGAGAATCGTCGCAAAGCCTTCCACAAAAGATTATGGCATTCTTGCTGTCCAGATGCAGGCATTCTGTGATGTTGATTACCTTTTCAAGGTTGGGCGCAAGGTCTTTCGCCCTCAGCCGGGTGTAGACAGCGCGGTTATAAGAATGACACCAAAACAAAATGACCCAGTGGAGGATGCCCCCGGGTTCCGCCGATTTGTCCGCACCGCTTTTCGCCAGCGCCGAAAAACTCTGCTGAACAATCTCAAGGAAAGCTATAACCTTGAGTCTGTTGAAAGCCATACTCTGAAACTTCGGGCTGAAGCGCTCTCGATTGAAGAATTATTTCATCTTTTCCTTCGGCTGAAACCACTTACCTGATAAATGTTCATTGCTCTACTGCGTATTTTTTGTTAACATTCCCCCTTAAGCTCTTTGGTTTATAATTGTCCGTCCTCCCTTATTTTTTATTAACATTTTTTTTCAGGGGGTCATTCGTATGCCGCAGTCCTTTAACACCGTTTATCAACACTCAATTGAGAACCCGGAAGCATTCTGGGGAGAAGCCGCAGAAAAGCTTCACTGGTACAAAAAATGGAATCAGGTTCTGGACACAAGCAATCCACCGTTTTACCGATGGTTTGCCGGAGGAATTACCAACACCTGCTATAATGCACTTGACCGTCATGTTGATGAAGGACGCGGCAACCAGTTAGCTGTCATCTACGACAGTCCGGTAACCGGCACAAAGCAACGCTATACTTATCGTGAGTTCCGTGATATCGTTGCACTCTTTGCTGGTGCGCTTCAGTCAAGGGGCGTGCGCAAGGGTGATCGTGTTATTATTTATATGCCGATGATTCCTGAGGCTATGGTTGCCATGCTTGCCTGTGCAAGAATCGGCGCTATCCATTCTGTGGTCTTCGGAGGATTTGCTTCTCACGAACTTGCCATAAGAATTGACGACTGTAAGCCGAAAGTCATCATTTCAGCATCATGCGGCATTGAACACACCAAGATTATTGACTACAAACGGCTTCTTGACTTTGCCATTGAGCTGGCCCACTTCAAACCTGAAATCTGTATCATCAAACAGCGCGACCAGTTAAAGGCGGAACTCAATGAGGAGCGTGACCTGACCTGGAACCAGTCTCTTCTCGGCGCTGAACCCGCACAATGTGTCCCTGTCGAATCTTCTGATCCTCTCTATATCCTCTACACCTCAGGAACCACCGGCCAGCCCAAGGGCATTGTTCGCGATCACGGCGGACACATGGTGGCGCTGCAATGGTCGATGAAGAACGTTTACAATGTCGAACCGGGAGAGGTATTCTGGGCGGCAAGTGATGTTGGCTGGGTTGTGGGGCACTCCTATATCGTTTACGCGCCTCTTCTCCAGGGCTGTACAACCCTGATTTTTGAAGGCAAACCTGTCGGCACCCCCGATCCGGGCACGTTCTGGAGAATAATCAGCGAACACAACGTCTCGGTACTCTTTACGGCTCCGACAGCATTCAGGGCCATCAAAAAAGAGGATCCAAACGGCAACTACATCAAGAACTATAATCTTTCACATTTCCGAACACTCTTTCTTGCCGGTGAACGGGCTGATCCTGATACCGTAAAATGGGCTGAGAATAATCTCAAAGTACCGGTTATCGACCATTGGTGGCAGACTGAGACCGGGTGGGCTATCGCGGCAAACTGTCAGGGCATTGAACCTGGCCCTGTCAAGTATGGTTCCTCTTCACGAGCCGTTCCCGGTTACAACGTTCAGGTCGTCAATGCTGAGCTGGAACAGCTTCCTGCAGGTCAGATGGGCGATATCGTCATAAAACAGCCTCTTCCTCCCGGTACCATGCTGACACTCTGGAAAGCTGATAACCGTTTTGTGGAAACCTACATGAAACAGTTCCCCGGTTACTATCAGACCAGCGACGCAGGATTTATCGACGAAGACGGCTATATCAATATTATGTCGCGTACTGATGATGTCATCAATGTTGCTGGCCATCGGCTCTCGACCGGTGCCATTGAGGGAGCCCTCTGCGAACACCCTGACGTTGCAGAAAGCGCGGTCGTCGGCGCTCATGACGATTTGAAAGGTCAGGTGCCGCTTGCCTTCATCGTTCTCAAGAACAATGTCGATACTCCACACAGTCAGATCATCAAACACGTCATCGAGTACGTGCGTGAGAATATCGGACCAGTTGCCTCGTTCAAGAATGCTGTTATCGTTGACCGTCTGCCGAAAACCCGTTCAGGCAAGATTCTCCGTGGAACGATGAGAAAAATTGCCAACAGCGAAGAGTATACCATGCCGGCGACAATTGACGATCCGGCGATTCTCGATGAAATCAGGGTGGCGCTTCAGACAATCGGTTATGCCGCCAAAAGCAAACCAGTTACAATGGACGAATGATCAAAAAAATTGACCACATAGCGATTGCCGTCCAGAACCTTGAAAGCGCACTTGAGACGTTTCGGAACGTTCTCGGGTGCGCCCCCGGGGCAATCAGGATCGAAGAGGTTGCGTCTGAAAAAGTGCGAGTCGCATTCATTACTCTTGGTGACAGCAAAATTGAACTGCTCGAGCCTTTGAGCGATGAGAGTCCAATTGCAAAATTCCTTGCAAAAAACGGTGACGGAATGCATCACATCGCACTTGAAACGGACGATATCGAAAAAGAAACGGAACGTCTTGAATCCGTCAACATTCATCCACTTGGCTTGCCAAAAGAGGGGGCAGGCGGAAAAAAAATCATGTTTCTTCATCCGAAAGAGACGAACAGGGTACTTCTTGAATTTGCTCAAAAACAGCATCAACCAATCGAAGGCAAAGCCGCTTGTAACCAGTGAAACATTTTTATCTTCCTTTCGAAAAAAAAGAGAGTTTCAGCTACTCCCATGAGAGTATTGAAAAGCTCACCGAATACGAAAAATATCAACTCTCCTTTCACCCCGAACGCCCCAAGTATCTTGACTACCTGACCGTCTTTGATGAAGCGGAAGAGTGTCTGCAGAACGATCTGCACGGCAGTTGCATCATCCAGACCCATCGGGCAATACTGCGCAATGGGGAAAACTCTTGGTGGCCAGTCATGCTCATTGGCCAGCAATCGGGACCAACCTCCGATTTTGAGCTCATGCTCGAACTGATGAGAAATCCCGATGAAATAGCGAAATGGAACCAGGGTATGCCGACACCTGCGGCATTTGAAAAGGCAACAAAGGCTATTGAGCTTGCCGAACAGGAACACCGCATCATCATTACCGTTATTGACACTGCAGGCGCCGACCCTACCGAACAGTCTGAAGGTGGCGGCATAGCCTGGAAAATCGGACGATGTATGCAGGCTCTTGCCGAAGCAACCGTCCCAACCATATCGGTCATCATCAATCGGGGATGCAGCGGCGGCGCCATTGCCCTGACTGGATGCGATGCCGTGCTCGCCATGGAATATTCCACTTACATGGTTATTTCTCCTGAAGCGTGCTCATCCATTCTCTTCCGTACACGGGAAAAAGCAGGCATGGCGGCAGAAATTTCTCAGATAACAGCAACAGAGGGCTTAAAAAACGGCATCATTGACGACATCATCATTGAGCATGACGGACCAGCCCACCATTTTCCCGAATCTGCCCGTCAATCTTTCAAGGGAGCCATAGTAAGATGGGTAGATAAACTCAGCAAAATACCTTCCGAAGAGATTTTTTCAAGCAGAATGGATCGCTGGGAAAAGATAGGCCAGTGGGCTACGATTACCGAGGAGGAAATCATAGCCTTTGAGAAGCCGGTCTCCTACTTCATCCCCAAGCCCGAAAAAATCCTTTTTGTTGCCCGCCACAAAAATTGTATCGACAATGCCGGTAAAAAGATATTCGATCCAGTACTCTATGCAAAACTGTTTGCCGACAATTTTCTTTGTGAAATCTGCGGGCACCGCTATCTGAGACTGTCGGCGCATGACTACATTGATCTCATTCTTGACGAAGGATCGTTCAGCGAACACCAGAACACTCGCTACATTGTAGACAAGGATATTCTTGATTTCCCCGACTACAGCAAGAAAATTGGTGAAGCTCAGCAAAAAACCGGCGCTGCATCCTCCGTTATTACCGGCAATGCAACGATTGAGGGCAAACCCATTGTCTTTTGCGTAACCAACTTCAATTTCCTCGGTGGTTCATTCTGTATGTCAACCGCTGAAAAAATCTGGAGAGCCAGCAAAACAGCCGTTGAATGGGGTGTCCCGCTTGTTATACAGGCTACAGGAGGTGGTGCAAGAATGCACGAAGGATGTTCATCAATGGTCGGCCTGCCGAAGCTGCATGTTGCCATATCAAGTGTTGAAAAAGCCGGACTCCCTGTTATTACCATCATTACTGATCCGACCCTTGGCGGCGTAGCTATAGGCATCGGGTCAAGGGGAATCAAAATCTTTGAACATAACGCCGGCAATATCGGCTTCTCCGGCAAGCGGGTCATTGAGCAGTATACCGGAAAACCGACAACCAAGGATTTCCAGACAACTTGGTGGCTGCAGCAGAGAGGTTTTGTTGAAAGAACAGCTTTGCCAACCAATATGAAACATGCAATTTCTGAAATCATCAGTGAGTACCAATCACAAAACTACCAGAACGCATAAGTTATGATACACTCCCGGCCTGATTCTCTCTTTCATGAGTTCCCGGCAGTCAGCCGGGAGGAGTGGAAAAAGAAGGCGATCTCCGAACTCAAGGAAACCCCTTACGACAGCATCGTCTGGCATACGCCGGACGGCTTTGATCTGGAACCCTGGCACTCTTCTGAAGAAACAAAGCAGCACCTCGATATACCAACCTCCAAATCGGTAAACACCTGGAAAAACTGCTTCCGTATTATCGTTCATGACTTGGATACTGCAAACCGTGATGCCTTAAAAAGCTTTGAACTGGATGCAGCGGCAATTGAGTTCCAAATGGCAGATGCTTCGCTCTGTTCTCCTGAAAATCTTGATCGGCTCCTTGCCGGAATCAATCCCGCTGCAGTTGCCATTCACTTTTCGGGCAATCTCCTCCCTGCTGAAGAACTCTTGAAAACCCTTGCCGCTGTTCCCGGATTTTCGGGAAACTCCGGGGGAGTACTTTCTGGAACGCCTGCTGTTTCAAAAGATCGAGATGCTGAACTTTTTGGATTGTGCAACGCGCTTCCCCAATTCAGGTTTTTGGCCGTTGATACCATACCCTTCCATGAAAAAGGCTCTACATCGGCAGAGGAGATTGCACTGGCGCTGGCCGGAGCAAGCGATTACCTGAACCGATTTATTGAGGCCGGAGTTCCTGCAGAGAGTATTGTTGCTGCGATGGCGATCATCCTGCCGGTTACCTCAAGCCACTTCACCGAGCTTGCAAAACCAAGAGCCCTGCGTTATCTCCTCGCTCATCTGCTCAAAGCCTATGGGGCATCGGGCGACACACTGCCCCGCCTCTTTGCCCGAACATCGGAACGCAACTGTTCGGCGATTGAACCCTATACCAATCTGCTCCGTTTTACTACGGAGGCGGTATCAGCCATTCTTGGCGGGTACGAGACACTGCAGATCAGCGCGTTCGACAGCGGTGATTCTGTCAATCCCGACATTGCTGAGCGCATCTCCGGCAACATTCACCTTATTCTCAGGGAAGAGGGCTCACTCGACCAGGTTGTTGACCCTGCCCGTGGCTCAAACTACATTGAAACCCTGACCAGAAAACTTGCTGAATCGGCATGGAACAGGTTCAAGGAGATCGGAGCCGCAAATGAGCACGGCGAGGCAACTGAAATGTGGCCCGATTTTTCAGCCATTGATATTTTTTCTCCAGTTGCGGCTACCAATGGCACTGAAGCTCAGAGGGAAAGCTGGACAACCGCTGAGGGAATTGACATCAAATCGACCTATCACCAATCTGATGTCGCACAGTTCGACCATCTGAACTTTGCGCCTGGGTTCCCCCCATATATTGGCGGCCCCTACACCATGATGTACACCACCCAGCCATGGACGATAAGGCAGTACGCAGGGTTCTCAACCGCTGAGGAGTCAAACAACTTTTACCGCAAGAACCTGGCGGCAGGCCAGAAGGGGCTCTCCGTCGCCTTCGACCTTCCAACCCATCGAGGGTACGATTCAGATCACGAACGAGTCATCGGTGATGTCGGCAAGGCCGGTGTTGCTGTCGATTCAGTTGAGGACATGAAAATTCTCTTTGACCAGATCCCGCTGGGGGATATCTCTGTCTCTATGACCATGAACGGAGCCGTGCTGCCCATCATGGCCTTTTACATTGTAGCTGGTGAAGAGCAGGGTGTGCCACCGGAAAAACTGAGTGGCACCATCCAGAACGATATCCTCAAAGAGTTCATGGTTCGCAACACCTACATCTACCCGCCGGAACCCTCCATGAAGATCATTGCCGACATCTTCCGCTACACCAGCGAAAAGATGCCGAAGTTCAACTCCATCAGCATCTCAGGCTACCATATCCAGGAGGCTGGCGCCACCGCTGACCTTGAACTTGCCTTTACCCTTGCCGATGGCCTTGAGTATATTCGTACCGGCCTGAAGGCAGGACTCGATATTGACGCCTTTGCTCCTCGCCTCTCTTTCTTTTGGGGCATCGGGATGAACTATTTCATGGAGATTGCCAAGTTGCGGGCAGCAAGGATGCTCTGGGCAAAAATTGTGAAGCAGTTCAATCCGAAAAATCCAAAATCGCTGATGCTTCGCTCTCACTGCCAGACCTCTGGCTGGAGCTTGACTGAACAGGATCCGTTTAACAATATAACACGCACCTGCCTTGAGGCATTAGCGGCGACACTTGGCCATACACAGTCACTGCATACCAATGCCCTTGACGAAGCGATTGCACTCCCCACACCCTTTTCAGCGAAAATCGCCCGCGACACCCAGCTCTATTTGCAGAAGGAGAGCGATATCACCAAAAGCATCGACCCGTGGGCTGGCTCATCGTTTGTTGAGTATCTGACGGGAGAGCTCGCAGCAAAAGCGTGGAAGATCATCTGCGATATTGAAGCGGCTGGCGGCATGGTCAAAGCTATCGAGCAGGGCCTCCCCAAATTGCAGATTGAAGAGGCGGCAACCCGCAAGCAGGCACGGATTGACAGCGGGAAAGAGATTATTGTCGGCGTCAACGGCTACAAAACCAGCAGCAAAACCGACATCGAACTGCTGGAAGTGGACAATACCAAGGTACTGGAACAACAGCTCCAGCAACTTGCAAAGATCAAGGCTGAGCGTGACAATGAAGCATGTGCTGAAGCGCTCAGGGCAATTGAGGAGATCGCCGCTTCAGGAGAGGGAAATCTGCTGGCGCTTGCTGTGGATGCCGCAAGAAAAAGAGCAACCCTCGGAGAGATATCTTCAGCCTGCGAAAAAACATTTGGTCGGTACCGTGCCATCACCAGACTCAACAGCAGTATCTATATGTCGCAGATGAAGGATAACACACTCTTTAAGGAGGCACTGCAGCTTGCCGATACCTTTGCATCACTTGACGGTCGCCGTCCGAGAATTATGGTCTCGAAAGTGGGACAGGATGGCCATGACCGTGGCGCTAAAGTTATTGCCGCCGGATTTGCCGATATTGGCTTTGATGTCGATATCAGCCCGCTCTTTCAGACTCCTGAAGAGGTGGTGCAGCAAGCCCTCGACAATGATGTGCATCTGATTGGCATATCAAGCCTTGCCGCTGGTCACAAAACGCTGATTCCTAAAATCGTTGATGAATTGAGGGCGCATGGACGGGAGGATATTCTCGTTATCGCAGGCGGCATTATTCCTGAGCGAGACCATGCCTTCCTCTATGAAAAGGGTGTGGCAGGGATTTTTGGGCCGGGAACCGTTATTGCGGAGGCAGCGATCACGATTTTGAAGAAATTGATAGCTCAGTTTGAGGAGTAGGGGACGACTTCTCTGCCTTCGAGAGCCTCAGCCACCGGATATTATTGTTGCCTAAGGCTCTCGAAGGCAAGGTATGGATGATGAGCAAGATTTATACAACCTTTCGGGTTTACAGAATAGCAACCTATCAAAAGCCAGCAATCTTTTTCTCGGATTGTAAAGAAACATATTTATACCAATACGTATTTTATACAGAAATGAAGCTCCCCGCCGCAAGCAGCGGGGTATCTGGTTTTAGAAGAAGCTTAACTACTTCACCGCAAGCGGTGGGGAAGTCAACCCTGAGAGATTCAATGGAACCCATACATATGCTAAACAGTTGCTCTTTTTTTTTTAGACAACTCCACTACAAAATTCTCACGTCAGGACTATTCAGTAAGCCATGAATGACTATGAAAAACAAGAAAATAGATGTAAAAGGCACTACAATCACTTTCTTTAAAGGTGAGATTGATGATTATATCTCTTTAACGGATATTGCTCGATATAAAGACTCAGCCAATACTGATACCATTATTCAAAACTGGTTGAGAAACCGCAACACCATTGAATTATTAGGTTTTTGGGAACAGATGTACAATCCGGATTTTAAACCCCTCGAATTCGAGGGGTTTAGAAAGCAAGCCGGGTTAAACAGTTTTGTTTTAACACCAAAACGTTGGATAGAAACTACCAATGCCATAGGTATCATTTCCAAATCAGGTCGCTATGGTGGCACTTTCGCCCACAAAGATATTGCCTTTGAGTTTGCCTCATGGATTTCCATTGAGTTCAAACTTTATATCATCAAGGAATTCCAACGACTTAAAGAAGAGGAAAGCAATCGCCACAAGCTTGATTGGAACCTGCAACGCACCTTGGCCAAAATCAACTACACCATCCACACCGATGCTATCAAGGAAAAACTGATTCCTGCCAAGTTAACCAAAGCCCAAACATCACTGGTTTATGCCACAGAAGCCGATTTGCTTAATATGGCACTGTTTGGTATGACGGCTGCGGACTTGGCGACAGCAAAACCACAATACCAAAGGCAATATGCGTGATTTTGCCATATTGGAGCAACTGGTGGTACTCTCTAATCTGGAAAGCATCAATGCCGTTTTGATTCATCAAGGCTTAAGCCAAACTGAACGATTACAGCAATTAAACCAAATCGCCATTACCCAAATGACCTCTTTAGTCCGAAGTTCCCCAGCCAAAAACCACATAATCTATTGATTTGTGATAAAATACAGCGATTTGGTGTGTTTTGTACCCATGTAAATTACGTCAAAGCATTTGTTTTATAAGGAATTAATCAATATATTAATTCCATGCACATTGATATCGTCCCAAATAGAAATTCTCGTCCCGCCATCTTGCT
>Ga0118677_10005577_pt1 | contig 21925 bp, 3 predicted proteins | sample AliMusrvi5mmetaG_FD_86154 | JGI IMG/M metagenome (GOLD analysis project Ga0118677, IMG submission 86154)
ACTTCTTAATTCCATGTCCTAATTGCTTTATTACTTTTGTACCATAAAATTAAAAAAGTATAAACATTGAAATACGAGTTACACTATACACCTTTATTATTAGGAATTCCGTCATTTAGAATAAGAAATTTTTGTGGCGTAGAATTAGTTCAGATTATTAGTGCATTAAATGGCTTAAATGCAAATTATGCTATGAATGATGCAATTGGAATCTTCAGGTAAACTCGTTTTTTTTGTGCAATTTGTTATTTAGAAAACTTATAAATAATGAACATTTTTAAAGCTAAGGTCATGAAAAATTATAAAATATTATTGTTATTTTTAACTCTATTTTTAACCACAAAGACAATGTCACAGTCAACCGGAGATTATCAATCTGCTGCAACTGGTTTGTGGAATGCGAGAACAAGCTGGGTAAGATGGAGTGGTTCAGCATGGGTAACTCCTACACCAGCACAGGGAACACCAACAAGTGCAACAGGTTTAATAACTATATTAAACACTCATACGATCACTGTTTCAGCCAATGTTACAGTTGACCAGGTTGTTGTTAATACAACAGGCACCATAATAATCAATAGTGGTATCACATTCACAATTGCAAATGGAACAGGAACAGATCTCTCTGTTTTGGGGACGGTCATTAATTCAGGAACTATTTCGAATGCAGGAACAATAAATTTTCAAAGCGGAAGCACCTATGAACATGCAGAAGATGGCGGAGTAATTCCAACAGCTATATGGGACCCAAATTCAACCTGTTTAATCAACTTCACATCTGCATCTCTGACAACCGCTCCAACCGGGCTTTCCGGACAAATATTCGGGAATTTCACGTGGAATGCGAAGGTTCCTACTGCCAGTTTAGATCTGATAGGATTGTCAACAGTTGCCGGAAATTTTTTGGTTTCTGAAACCGGCAACACCGGAGTATTTGGAAATACATTAAGACTGCAGACTGCATTGAATGTTGCCGGCAATTTTACAACATCAGGCAATTCCAGTCTTAATTTAAATAACAATTCTTCAGCAATTACATACAATATTACCGGAAATTTCACTCCGGGAGGCAATTTCATGTTTTCAAATGGTACAGGGCTTACAACAATTAATTTAAAAGGCACAGGGAAAACCATTACGGCTACTACAACGAATTTTTTCGATTTTAACTTAGGTCCTACTGTCAGCAATGTTGTATTCCATATTATCAGTGGAGCTTCCTATTCTTTAAGTGGAAATTTATCAGTAAATGGGAATAACACTTTTATTATTGACAATGGTGGAACACTTAATACTGGAGCAAATATTATGAATAATAACAGAAATGGCGAATCTGCTTCCGGTGGGATCTTCACTGTATCTGCTGGAGGAACTTTGGAAGTAGGCTCAATACAGGGAATAACAACTACAGGCACATCCTCAGGCAACATTCAGACTGCAACGAGAAACTATAGCACGGGTGCAAATTATGTTTATTACGGAACTGCAGCTCAGAGTACAGGCAGCGGGTTAACCCAAAACTTACCGGCTAACATTACCATTAACAATCCAGGTTTTACAGTAACCTTATCTACAAATACCAACCTGAGCGGAATATTGACAGTGAAAGCGGCATCAATTCTTGCATTATCATCTTTCACTTTGGGAGCTACAACAGCTCCGTCCAGTGTTGTTATTGAAGACGGAGCAGTAACAGGTTCTTCAATAACAAGCACCACGGGGACTCTGACTTTAGGTGGTGATGTCACTGTCAACAGCGTGACTACGGGTACAAGTGGTGCAAACATTTCTGCTCTGGTAAATTTGGGTTCTGCAACAAGAACATTCAATGTTGCTAATGATGGAACTGCTGCAACAGATTTAACGATAAGTGGTATTATCAGCAGTGCCGCCTCCGGGTTAACAAAAGCAGGTGCAGGCACAATGGTATTGTCAGGGTTAAATTCGTATCCGGGGATAACAACCATAAATGCAGGAACTATAAAAGTTGGAGCAGCAGGAGCTGGTTCAAACACTCCATTGGGAACTACTGCGGCAGGAACAACGGTAAACTCAGGTGGAGCTCTCGATCTTAACGGATTTTCTTTGGCAACGGCTGAACCCTTGACAATAAATGGAACAGGTACGGCCGGTGAAGGTGCACTGAATAACAGCGCTGCAACTGCAGTTACTTATAATGGTGCAATAACTTTGGCGAGCGCAGGTAGTATAGGCACAACCGGTAATATTACACTTGGTGGTGGAATAACCGGTAGTCAGGATCTGACAAAGTCAGGAAGTGGATCATTAAATTTAGGCAGCAGCGCAGCAACCCTGAAAGGATTGATCATAAGTGCAGGTACACTGGTGTCAACTTCAGGCAATCTTTCACTGGCCGGTAACTACATCAACAATGGAACTTTTACCCACAATAGCGGAACAGTTACCTTTAACGGTTCGGTTGCACAAACCATTTCGGGTAATTCAACAACATTTAATAATGTAACAATGAATAGCTCCTATCCTGTATCAGCCCTGACTTTCAACAATGCGAATACGATAAATGGTACTCTTACGTTGAATCACGGACATATCCTGACCACAACCACAAATGTTTTAATCATGTCTCCAACCGCAGCACTTGCATTAACAGCCACTGTTCAGGACAGTAGTTTTGTGAAAGGTTCGATCATACAAACGTATAATTCCAGGTCTGCAGTGAATAAATCTTTTCCTGTCGGAGCAGGAAACATGATGCACCTTGCAAAGCTAAACATTGCTCAACAGAATACTACAGCGACTCAATATATAGCAACATATTACCATTCCAGCGCCAGGACACTTGGATTTCAATTGCCTTCAACTTTAAAGAACGTTTCAGACATTGATTATTGGGATATCAGCAATATGGGTGCAAATAATGTAACCACCGCAACGCTGCAATTGTATTACTTTGCAATGGATGCAGTTACCGACCCTGCCGCTTTGCGTATTGCAAAAACAGATGACGGAGGATTTTGGGTGGATCTCGGAGGTGTAGGTACTACTGTACCTGCAGGAAATATAAGTTCCAACCTTTTTAATAAATACGCTTCTCTTGATACAAAATTCACTTTGGCCAACAGTACGGGCGGCAACAATCCTTTACCAATTAAACTAACATCATTTACGGCTGCCTGCGATAATAATGTTGTTGATCTTAAATGGTCAACTGCCAGTGAAACGAACAATGATTATTTTACAATTGAAAGAAGTAAAGATATTCAGGAGTGGACTGATGTCCTGAATGTGAATGGTGCAGGCAATAGCAATACCACGCTTAATTATACTGCAACTGATGACCGCCCTTATATCGGTACCACTTATTACAGGTTGAAACAAACCGACTTTGATGGAGCGTTTACTTACAGTGATGTAGTTTCAACGGACTGTGGCACAACAAAACCCTTTGAGATAAGTTCAGTTTATTATCAACAGGGAAGCAATGAAATTATTTTGACTTACACGGCCACAGAAGGAGATGCCTTAAAATATGGCTTATACAATTTAAATGGTCAGCTTTTACAATCAAATTCTTTGAATGCTAACTCCTCAGGAAGCAATGAGATTCATATTAATACCAATGACCTGGTGCATGGCATATACCTGATCAGACTACAGAACAGCGAAAAAGCTTTATCTGAAAAAGTATTACTTTAAAAAATTTGTTCAATTTTTAATTTAGAATAATTACTATTAAGCAAAATCTGTTAACCAAAACTTAATAACATGTTCACGGCTTTTTCATTCAAAGCGCAGTTAAACAATATAATTTTGTCGAACCAAAATTTATGAAAAATACGATGATGAGAAACACTATACTCTATACACCTTGTTTACCTGAATTCCTTTCTTTAAGCACAGGAGAAACCAGTGGAAATAGTCTGCTTTATTTTCCGGTGTGTTTCGTGTTTTCATTTTTTTTATCCATTTTTTTATTTAGAAACTATCCAGATTAAATTTTTTAATTTCAATTTACATCATTATGAAAAAAATAGCATTTAATATCCAAAAGACTTCTGGGAATTTAAGTTCCCTTTTAGTAAGTAAGAAAAGCTTAGGTACGTCATTACTTACTTTACTTTTTTTAGTTATTCTATACCCTTTGAGCGTATCGGCTCAGAAATGTTCTTTCTCTATGACAGCTACAAATAATATTGAGTCTGTAAATAAAGAGGGGCGCATATATTTTATACAGATACAAAACAACGGCAAGGAAGAAATGAAAATTGAACTTTCCGCTTCAAATACAAAACCAATGAGCAATCCGGATAAAAGTGATAGCACTAAAAATGTAAAATTAGATGCTAAAATACTTAATGAGGATGGTAAGGAAATAACAGAAAAGGTCACTCTTAAACCAAATGAATTATTGAAAATTCAAGTGAAAGTTACAGTTCCTGCCGGGACTCCTTACGGTGTCTGGAACAATTTACTTTTAAAAGCATCCTCTGATAAATGTAATGACTATTCCACTTCATTGGTGCTTTATACTTTTATTCCTAATCCGGATGAAAAGTAAGAAATAAAATCTCAATAAGAAAACGTTTAATATTTTAAGTTATGAAACTCAATATACTCAACCCGAAAACAATTGGTCGTTATCTGACAATTTCTTTTTTTTCATTATTTGTGCTGGTAACAACAAATATTGCCATTGGACAAATAACACTAAACAAAACAGTAGTACAAAACAGTAGTACCTGTAATCAATTTGATGTTACGATCAAAGCAACAGGTATATCCTCACCTGCGCCAAGTGATGTCATGCTTATTGTTGACTGTTCAGGAAGTATGGCCGATGGGTCACCATCTTCAATGTCGTATGCAAAATCAGCAGCAATAAGTTTCGTCAGACAGCTTTTTAGCGCTACTAATAACCCTGGCAACATTAACAGAGTGGGGTTGGTTAGCTTTACTGCAACTGCTACATTGAACAAAGCATTAAGTTATGCCACAGATTCCACTTCAATAATTTCGGCTATTAATAGCATGCTGGCATCCGGCAATACAAATATTGCTGACGGATTTTACCAGGCAGCTAAAGAAATGAAAGCACATGGCAGAACAACTTGTAATGTGCTCAGGTCAATAATTTTATTAACAGATGGAGTTGCAAACGAAGGAAGCACCTACAATTCATCCACGGATCATTATGCAGGGACTGCCTGTGCAACTTCACCTACAAGTCCTACAGCCTGTACAATTCAGGCTTACACTCAGGGACAGGCAGCACAGTCATTCACTATTTCAGGTACAACATATCCTAATAAGGTATTCACTGTTGGGTTATTTGGTGGGATCACCGGTGGTGTTTTGACCCTGGCAGAAAACACGCTTACACAAGCTCAGAATGCAGGTTTTTATATGACTAATTCAGCCGCGAATTTAAGTGGAATATACAGCCAGATATTTGGACAGTTGTTATGGGCAGCTAAAGCAGTTCCGGGATTTTCAATGATAACAGATACTATTGCAAACGGATTTGTTTACGTGCCGTCAACATTGGTTGTTTCTAAAGAAACAGCATCGATAAGTGGTCAGGTAATTTCATGGCCACTTGATTATATTAATAATGAAACAGTAACTCTTACCTACTCAATACAACCTCAGAATTCGGTTTTATGTGGAGTACATACTTCAAGCAATTCATGGATAAATTATCAGAATGCCTCATGTACTACAATAAAAACACAATTTACTAATCCCGGTGTTTCCGTACCCTGTACTCTTTCTGCAAGTGTTGTAGTTTCACAAATAACATGTCATAATGCAAACAATGGTTCGATCACAGTGACTGCAACAGGAGGCAGCGGAACTTATACTTATTCACTTAATGGTGGCACAGCACAAAGTTCAAATGTATTCTCCGGTTTAGCTGCCGGTTCATATAATGTTGTTGTAAATGATGCAAAGGGTTGTTCAGCTACAGCCGCTGGTTCTCCTGTAGTAATTACGAACCCTGCTTTGCTAACTGCTACTGCTTCAGGTTCAACACAGGTTTCGTGTCATAATGGTTCAAATGGTGTCATCACGGTAACTGCTGTTGGTGGTACAGGCGCTTATTCTTATTCACTGAATGGAGGTACTGCCCAAAGTTCAAATGTGTTTTCAGGATTATCCGCAGGTTCATATAGCATTGTTGTTACAGATGCCAAAGGATGTACTGTTTCTGCAGGCTCTCCGATAGTTATTACAAACCCTGCATTACTAACTGCTTCTGCTGTTGGTTCGACACAGGTTTCTTGTCATAATGCAACAGACGGCGTTATAACAGTTACTGCAACAGGTGGAACAGGTGCTTATACCTATTCTTTAAATGGGGGTACAGCACAAAGTTCAAATGTATTTTCAGGTCTTGCAGCCGGTTCTTACGGTGTAACAGTATTAGACGCCCAAAGTTGTAGCAGTGCTACAAATACGGTTGTTATTTCGAATCCTGTTTTAGTTACTGTTTCGGCTGTAGGTTCTGCGCAGGTATCCTGCCATAATGCTTCAGATGGTGTTATCACCGTTACTGCTATTGGTGGTACAGGTGCATATACTTATTCAATAAATGGAGGAACTGCTCAAAGTTCAAATGTGTTCTCAGGGTTGGCTGCCGGTTCATACAGTATCACAGTTCATGATGCCAAAGGTTGTTCAGCTTCTGCCGGTTCTTCTATAGTTATAGCAAATCCAACACTTCTTGCTGCTACAGCAGTTGGTTCTACACAGGTATCCTGTCATAATAGTTCTGATGGTACAATAACAGTAACCGCCACAGGAGGCACAGGTGCTTATTCTTATTCATTGAATGGCGGCACTGCTCAGAGTTTAAATATATTTTCCGGACTTGCTGCCGGCTCATATAGTATAACAGTTACTGATGCAAAAGGATGTTCTGCTTCTGTAGGGTCTCCAATTGTAATTGCTAACCCGGCGCTACTTTCGGCTACAGCAGTAGGTTCATCACAGGTTTCATGTAATAATGCTAATGATGGTATTATCACTGTAACCGCTGCAGGTGGTACAGGGGCATATACATATTCAATAAATGGAGGAACTGCACAAAGTTCAAATGTATTCTCTGGATTAGCTGCTGGTACTTATACTATAATGGTGTTTGACCCCAAAGGCTGTTCAGCTTCTTTAGCTTCTTCCATTATTATTGCAAACCCGGCTCTGCTCACTGCTTCTGCAGTTGGTTCTGTGCAGGTTTCTTGTCATAATGCATCCGATGGTATTATTACAGTAACTGTAGTTGGTGGCACAGGCGCTTATTCATATTCACTAAATGGTGGCACTGCTCAGAGTTCAAACGTATTTTCAGGGTTGGCTTCCGGTTCATACAATATAATAGTTCATGATGCAAAGGGTTGTTCGGCTTCAGTAGGAGCCCCAATAGTAATTGCCAATCCTGCCTTGCTTGCCGCTTCGGCAGTAGGTTCAACACAGGTTTCATGTCATAATACCGCTGATGGTATAATTACCGTAACTGCAGTCGGTGGTACGGGCAATTATTCTTATTCATTAAATGGAGGAACTGCACAAAGTTCCAATATTTTCTCAGGATTATCAGCCGGTTCATATAGTATTATTGTCACAGATGCAAAAGGTTGTACAGCATCAGCAGGTTCTCCAATTGTAATTTCGAACCCTGCATTGCTGACTGCTTCTGCTGTGGGTTCAGCACAGGTATCTTGTCATAATGGTTCGGATGGCATTATCACTGTAACTGCTGCAGGTGGAACAGGAGCTTATTCTTATTCTCTCAATGGTGGAACAGCCCAGAGTTCAAATATTTTCTCAGGATTAGCTTCAGGCTCATATAGCATAATAGTTTACGATGATAATGGTTGTTCAGCTTTAGCAGGCTCTTCAATAGTTATTGTCAACCCGGCTCAACTTTCAGTCACTGCTGTTGGTTCAGGTCAGGTGTCATGTCATAATTCAACTGATGGTGCAGTTACTGCAACCGCAACAGGTGGCACCGGAGTTTATTCATATTCTTTAAATGGTGGAACTTCTCAAAGCTCGAATGTGTTTTCCGGATTAGGAACAGGTTCTTATGTTGTAACTGTATTTGATGTTAAAGGATGTTCGGCAGTTAGTTCTTCCGTATTAATTTCGAACTCTTCTTTACTTACAGCTTCGGCAGTAAGTTCACCACAGGTTTCATGTCATAACGCAACTGATGGTGTTATTACGATTACGGCTACAGGCGGAACCGGTACTTATCATTATTCACTTAATGGTGGTACTTCACAGACTTCAAATGTTTTCTCAGGTCTGGCTGCAGGTTCCTATAATGTCACCGTTTTTGATGCAAACAATTGTTCATATTTATTAGGTATTCCGGTTATTGCAAACCCGGAATTACTTACAGCATCTGCTGTAGGCTCTTCACAGGTTTCATGTCATAATGTTTCTGATGGTGTTATCACTGTTACTGCTGCAGGTGGTACCGGTGCTTATTCATATTCAATAAATGGAGGAATAGCACAGAGTTCAAATGTGTTTTCAGGTTTATCAGCCGGTTCTTATAGTATCATTGTTTATGATGCAAAAGACTGTTCAGCTTCAATTGGCTCTCCAATCGTAATTGCAAATCCGGCATTGCTTACTGTGTCTGCAGTTGGTTCTTCACAGGTTTCACGTCATAATGCAACTAATGGAGTAATCACAGCAACTGCAACAGGCGGTACGGGCGCTTACTCTTATTCTCTTAATGGTGGAACAGCACAAAGTTCAAATGTATTCTCAGGATTGGCTGCCGGATCATATAGTTTGACCGTTTCTGATGACAATGGATGTTCTGCTTCTGTTGGTTCTCCAATTGTAATTGCAAATCCTGCATTGCTCACAGCTTCTGCTAATGGTTCAACACAGGTTTCATGTTACAATGCCTCTGATGGTATAATAACAGTAACTGCAATTGGTGGTACAGGCGCTTATTCTTATTCATTAAATGGAGGAACTGCTCAAAGTTCCAATATTTTCTCAGGATTATCGGCCGGTTCATATAGTATCATTGTTTCTGATGCAAAAGGCTGTACTGCTTCTGCCGGTTCTCCAATTGTAATTGCCAACCCGGCTTTACTTACTGCTTCGGCTGTTGGTTCTGCCCAGGTTTCATGTCATAATGCCACTGATGGTATTATAACAATAACTGCAGTTGGTGGAACAGGAGCATATTCCTATTCGCTAAATGGTGGAACAGCGCAAAGTTCAAATGTATTTTCAGGTCTTGCTGCCGGCTCATATTCAATAACAGTTCACGATGCAAAAGGTTGTTCTGCTTCTGCCGGTTCACCGATAGTTATTGCAAATCCTGCGTTACTTACTTCTACTGCTGTTGGTTCTGCACAAGTTTCTTGTCATAATGCAACTGATGGTGTTATAACCGTGACTGCTGTTGGTGGCACAGGCGCTTATTCTTATTCCCTGAATGGAGGAACTCCGCAAAGTTCAAATGTATTTTCAGGTTTATCTGCCGGTTCTTACAGTGTAATAGTTACTGATGGCAAAGGATGTTCTGCATCAGCAGGCGCTCCAATTGTAATAGCAAATCCGGCTTTACTCACTGCTTCTGCTGTTGGTTCCTCACAGGTTTCATGTAATAACGCCTCTGATGGGATCATTACAGTTACTGCCGCTGGTGGAACTGGTACTTACACATATTCATTAAATGGAGGAACTCCACAGAGTTCACATATATTTTCAGGATTAGCTGCCGGCTCATATAGTTTAACGGTATTTGATTCCAAAGGTTGTTCAGCTTCAGCCGGAACTCCTATTGTAATTGCAAATCCGTCGTTACTCACTGCTTCAGCAATCGGTTCGTCACAGGTATCCTGTCACAATGCCACTGATGCTGTCATCACGGTTACAGCAGTTGGAGGAACAACACCATATTCATATTCATTGAATGGCGGTACTACCCAAAGCTCAAATATATTTTCGGGATTAGCTGCCAGTTCATACAGTATCACCGTTTATGATTCAAAAGGATGTTCTGCTTCAACAGGCGCTCCGATAGTAATTGCAAATCCGGCTTTACTTACTGCTTCAGCCGTTGGCTCTTCACAGGTTTCATGTCATAATGCTTCTGATGGTTCAATTACAGTGACTGCTGCCGGTGGTACAGGTGTTTATACTTATTCACTGAATGGAGGTACTCCACAGAGTTCAAATATATTCTCAGGATTGGGTTCTGGTTCATATAGTATAATAGTTACAGATGCAAAAGGATGTACCGCTTCAGCAGGTACGCCAATTGTAATTGCAAATCCTGCGTTACTTACTGCTACTGCTGTTGGTTCTGCACAAGTTTCTTGTCACAATGCAACTAATGGTGTTATAACCGTGACTGCTGTTGGCGGCACAGGCACTTATTCTTATTCCCTGAATGGAGGAACTCCACAAAGTTCAAATGTGTTTTCAGGTTTGTCTGCCGGTTCTTACAGTGTAATAGTTACTGATGGTAAAGGTTGTTCTGCATCAGCAGGGTCTCCAATTGTAATAGCAAATCCGGCGCTTCTTACAGCATCTGCTGTAGGTTCATTTCAGGTTTCATGTCATAATGCAAATGATGGAATAATTACTGTTACTGCTGCTGGTGGTACGGGAGCTTATTCTTATTCATTAAATGGTGGAGCAGCGCAGAGTTCAAATGTTTTCTCAGGGTTGGCTGCCGGAACTTACACAATCATTGTTTACGATGCAAAAGGATGTTCTGCTTCTATTAGTTCACCAATAGTAATTGCAAACCCTGACATACTTACAGCAACTGCTGTCGGTTCTGCACAGGTTTCATGTCACAATGCTACTGATGGAGTTATCACGGTCACGGCTATCGGTGGTACAGGTACTTATTCTTATTCACTTAATGGAGGAACCGCTCAAAGTTCAAATGTATTCTCAGGTTTAAGTGCTGGTTCTTATACTATAATAGTTACCGATGCAAAAGGTTGTACTGCTTCTGCGGGTTCTCCTATTGTAATTACCAATCCTGTTTTACTAACTGCTTCTGCTGTCGGTTCAGCTCAGGTTTCATGTCATAATGCTACTGATGGTGTTATTACAGTTACTGCAATAGGCGGTACTGGCGTTTATTTATATTCATTGAATGGCGGAACAGCTCAGAGTTCAAATGTATTCTCAGGCTTAGGTGCAGGTTCGTACAGTATTATAGTAACAGATGTAAAAGGATGTTCAGCTTCTGCCGGTTCACCAATTGTAATTGCCAATCCTGCTTTGCTTACAATTTCTGCTGTAGGTTCAGGTCAGGTGTCTTGTAATAACGCAACTGATGGAGTGGTAACTGCAACTGCAAATGGTGGTACTAGTACCTATACATATTCTATGAATGGTGGTACAGTTCAAAGTTCAAACATTTTCTCAGGTTTGGGCGCCGGTTCTTATGTGGTTACTGTATTTGATGCCAGGGGATGTTCAGCAGTAAGTTCTTCTGTTCTGATATCGAATGCATCTTTACTTACTGCTTCGGCAGTCGGTTCAGCACAGGTTTCTTGTCATAATGCAACCGATGGTGTCATCACCGTCACAGCAATAGGTGGTACAGGCACATATTCTTATTCTTTAAATGGTGGTACACCACAGACTTCAAATGTTTTCACAGGTCTTGCTGCCGGTTCTTACAGTATTACCGTTCTGGATGTAAATAATTGTTCCTACATTGTAGGAGTTCCATTGATTGTAAATCCTCAATTACTAACTGCAACTGCTGTTGGTTCAACACAGGTGTCATGTCATAATGCATCTGATGGTGTTATCACAGTCACTGCTGCCGGTGGTACAGGTGCTTATTCTTATTCATTAAATGGAGGAACAGCCCAAAGTTCAAATGTTTTCCCGGGATTGGTTGCCGGATCTTATAGTATAGTTGTAACTGATGCCAAAGGATGTTCTGCTTCTGCCGGTTCTCTAATTGTGATTGCAAATCCAACATTACTTACTGCTTCTGCAGTTGGTTCAAGTCAGGTTTCATGTCACAATGTTGCTGATGGTATTATTACAGTAACTGCTGTCGGTGGTACAGGCGTTTATTCTTATTCATTGAATGGTGGAACACCACAGAGTTCAAATATTTTCTCTGGTTTAGCTGCCGGTTCATATAGTATCATAGTTAAGGATGCAAACGGATGTTCCGCTTCTGCAGGTTCTCCAATTGTGATTACAAATCCTGCATTACTCACAGCTTCAGCTGTTGGTTCGGTTCAGGTTTCATGTAATAATGCTTCTGATGGAATTATCACTGTTACTGCTGCAGGTGGTACTGGTGTTTATTCTTACATACTGAATGGTGGAACCGCACAAAGTTCAAATGTATTCTCTGGTTTAGCTGCAGGTTCCTATAGTTTGGCTGTTTATGATGCCAACGGATGTTCAGCTTCTGCTGGCTCTCCGATTGTAATTGTTAATCCGGCTTTACTCACTGCTTCTGCTGTTGGCTCAGCCCAAGTATCATGTCACAATGCAACTGATGGAGTAATCACTGTAACAGCAAATGGTGGTACAGGTGCTCTTTCATATTCACTGAATGGTGGAATACCACAGAGTTCAAATGTGTTTTCAGGGCTGGGTGCCGGTTCATATAGTATAACAGTAACAGACAGCAAAGGTTGTTCGGCTTCTGCAGGCACCCCAATTGTAATTGCTAATCCTGCTTTACTTACAGCTTCTGCAGTAGGGTCGGCCCAGGTGTCATGTCACAATGCAATTGATGGGGTTATTACCGTAACTGCAACTGGCGGTACCGGAGTTTATTCTTATTCATTGAATGGTGGAACACCACAAAGTTCAAATATTTTCTACGGATTGATTGCCGGTTCATATAGTATAATAGTTACCGATGCAAAAGGTTGTACTGCTTCTATTGGTTCTCCAATTGTTATTGCTAATCCTGCATTACTTTCTGCTTCAGCTATAGGTTCATCTCAGGTATCTTGTAACAATGCAACTGACGGAGTTATTACAGTGACTGCCACAGGCGGCACCGGAGCATATTCTTATTCACTGAATGGAGGAACTCCACAAAGTTCGAATGTGTTTTCAGGATTGGCCGCAGGTTCATACAGCATCACAGTAACGGATACTAAAGGATGCTCTGCTACAACGGGTTCTCCAATCGTGATTGTAAATCCTCCATTATTTACTGCAACTGCTGTTGGTTCAACACAGGTTTCATGTCATAATGCTACTGATGGAGTAATTACAGTGACAGCAGTTGGCGGCACAGGCGCTTATACTTATTCATTGAACGGTGGAACACCACAGAGTTCAAATATTTTCTCAGGATTGAGTGCAGGTTCATATACTATTACAGTACATGATGCAAAAGGATGTTCCGCAACTGCAGGTGCTCCAATAGTAATTTCAAATCCGTCATTGCTCAGCGTTTCAGCTGTTGGTTCTTCACAGGTTTCATGTCATAATGCAACTGATGGGGTTATCACAGTAACTGCAACAGGTGGCACAGGCGCTTATTCATATTCTCTGAATGGAGGAACTCCACAAAGTTCAAATGTTTTCTCAGGACTTGCAGCAGGTTCATTCAGCATCACTGTTACCGATGCCAAAGGATGTACTGCAACCATAAGTTCACCAATTGTGATCGCTAACCCGGCATTACTCACAGTTTCTGCTGTTGGTTCTTCACAGGTATCATGTCACAATGTAACTGATGGCGTTATCACAATAACAGCCACGGGTGGTACGGGCGCTTATTCATATTCACTCAATGGTGGAACTGCACAGAGTTCAAATGTATTTTCAGGACTTGCCGCAGGTTCATACAGCATCACTGTTACTGATGCCAAAGGATGTACTGCGACCATTAGTTCTCCAATAGTAATAGCAAATCCAACATTACTTACAGCTTCTGCTACAGGTTCATCACAGGTTTTATGTCATAATGGTTCTGATGGATTTATTACAGTAACAGCTATCGGTGGCACGGGTGCTTATTCTTATTCATTAAATGGTGGAACACCGCAAAGTTCAAATGTGTTTTCGGGATTAGCCGCAGGTACATATGGTATTATTGTAAGTGATGCAAAAGGATGTACTGCTTCTATAGGTTCTCCAATTGTTATTGCGAATCCTTCTTTACTTACTGCTTCAGCAGTGGTTTCTGTTCAGGTATCATGTCATAATGTAACGGATGCTATTATTACAGTTACAGCTGCTGGTGGTACCGGAGCTTACACATATTCACTGAATGGAGGAACTCCACAGAACTCAAACGTATTTTCAGGATTGGGCGCCGGTTCTTATATCATTACAGTTTTCGATGTTAATGAATGTTCAGTTACTACTGGTTCGCCTATAATTATTGCAAATCCTGCACTGCTTACAATTTCTGTGACAGGTACAGCTCAGGTATCATGTAATAATGCTACTGACGGCATCGTTACGGCAACTGCAACAGGTGGCACAGGTGCATATACATATTCTATGAATGGTGGACCTGTTCAAAGTTCAAATTTATTTGCAGGATTAGGTGCAGGATCTTATGTTGTAACGGTGTTTGATGCTAACGGATGTTCTGCAGTTAGTTCAACAGTTTTTATATCAAACGCTTCTTTACTTACAGCTTCGGCTATAGGTTCGTCGCAGGTGTCTTGTCATAATGCTACAGATGGTGTCATCACTGTCACTGCAACAGGAGGTACAGGAACATATACCTATTCACTTAATGGTGGTACGCCACAGAGTTCAAACATATTCACAGGCTTGGCTGCAGGATCTTATTTTATTACAATTTTAGATGCAAACAATTGTTCATACATAGTAAGTATTCCAACAATAGCTAATCCAGCATTACTCACAGCTTCTGCAGTTGGTTCTTCACAGGTTTCCTGTAACAATGCATCTGATGCTATTATTACTGTTACTGCAAATGGTGGAACAGGAGCTTATTCATATTCACTCAATGGAGGAACAGTTCAGACTTCAAATGTATTCTCAGGATTAACTTCCGGTTCATACAGTATCACGATTTATGATGCTAATGGTTGTTCAGCTTCAACAGGCGCTCCAATCTTTATTGCAAATCCTGCTTTACTTTCTGCTTCTGCAGTTGGTTCTTCACAGGTATCATGCAACAATGCATCAGACGGAATAATCACAGTAACTGCAAATGGTGGAACAGGAGCTTATACTTATTCACTGAATGGCGGAACATCTCAGACATCAAATGTATTTTCGGGCTTAGCTGCCGGTACCTATAGTATCATGGTTTATGATGTAAACGGTTGTTCAGCTTCAGCAGGCGCTCCAATTGTTATTGTAAATCCTGCATTACTTACTGCTTCTGCAGTTGGTTCTTCACAGGTATCATGCAACAATGCATCAGACGGAATTATTACAGTAACTGCAAATGGTGGAACTGGTGCTTATTCTTATTCACTCAATGGTGGAACTGCTCAGGCATCAAATGTATTCTCGGGCATAGCTGCCGGTACTTATAGTATCATGGTTTATGATGCTAATGGTTGTTCAGCTTCAGCAGGCGCTCCAATCGTGATTGCAAATCCTGCATTACTTACTGCTTCTGCTGTCGGTTCTTCACAGGTATCATGCAACAATGCATCAGACGGAATAATCACTGTAACTGCCAATGGTGGCACAGGAGCTTATACCTATTCACTCAATGGTGGAGCTCCTCAAACATCAAATGTATTTTCGGGCTTAGCAGCTGGTACTTATAGTATCATGGTTTATGATGCTAATGGATGTTCAGCTTCAACAGGCGCTCCAATCATTATTGCAAATCCTGCTTTACTTTCTGCTTCTGCAGTTGGTTCTTCACAGGTATCATGCAACAATGCATCTGATGCTACTATTACAGTTACCGCAAATGGTGGCACAGGAGCTTATACCTATTCACTCAATGGAGGAACAGTTCAGACTTCTAATGTATTCTCAGGATTAACTTCCGGTTCATACAGTATCACGATTTATGATGCTAATGGTTGTTCAGCTTCAACAGGCGCTCCAATCTTTATTGCAAATCCTGCATTACTTACTGCTACTGCAGTTGGTTCTTCACAGGTATCATGCAACAATGCATCAGACGGAATAATCACAGTAACTGCCAATGGAGGAACAGGAGCTTATACTTATTCACTCAATGGTGGAACTGCTCAGACATCAAATGTATTCTCAGGTTTAGCTGCCGGTACTTATAGTATCATGGTTTATGATGCTAATGGATGTTCAGCTTCAGCAGGCGCTCCAATCATTATTGCAAATCCTGCTTTACTTACTGCTTCTGCAATTGGTTCTTCACAGGTTTCATGCAACAATGCATCAGGAGGAATAATCACTGTAACCGCTAATGGTGGAACAGGCGCTTATACCTATTCACTCAATGGTGGAACTGCTCAGACTTCTAATGTGTTTTCGGGCTTAGCAGCTGGTACTTATAATATCATGGTTTATGATGTTAACGGTTGTTCAGCTTCAACGGGCATTCCAATCGTGATTGCAAATCCTGCATTACTTACTGCTTCTGCTGTTGGTTCTTCACAGGTATCATGCAACAATGCATCTGATGCGACTATTACAGTTACCGCAAATGGTGGCACAGGCGCTTATACCTATTCACTCAATGGTGGAGCTGCTCAGACTTTAAATGTATTTTCAGGTTTATCAGCCGGTACTTATAGTATCATGGTTTATGATGCTAATGGTTGCTCAGCTTCAACAGGCACTCCAATCGTGATTGCAAATCCTGCTTTACTTACTGCTTCTGCAATTGGTTCTTCACAGGTTTCCTGCAATAATGCATCTGATGCGACTATTACAGTTACCGCAAATGGTGGCACAGGCGCTTATACCTATTCACTCAATGGTGGAGCTGCTCAGACTTTAAATGTATTCTCAGGTTTAGCTGCCGGTACTTATAGTATCATGGTTTATGATGCAAACGGTTGTTCAGCTTCAACGGGCATTCCAATCGTGATTGCAAATCCTGCTTTACTTACTGCTTCTGCAATTGGTTCTTCACAGGTTTCATGCAACAATGCATCAGACGGAATAATCACTGTAACTGCAAATGGAGGCACAGGAGCTTATACTTATTCACTGAATGGAGGAACTGCTCAGTCTTCAAATGTATTCTCAGGTTTAGCTGCCGGTACTTACAATATCATGGTTTATGATGCAAACGGTTGTTCAGCTTCAACAGGCGCTCCAATCATTATTGCAAATCCTGCTTTACTTACTGCTTCTGCAATTGGTTCTTCACAGGTTTCATGCAACAATGCATCAGGAGGAATAATCACTGTAACTGCTAATGGTGGAACAGGCGCTTATACCTATTCACTCAATGGTGGAACTGCTCAGACTTCTAATGTGTTTTCGGGCTTAGCAGCTGGTACTTATAGTATCATGGTTTATGATGTTAACGGTTGTTCAGCTTCAACAGGCGCTCCAATCTTTATTGCAAATCCTGCATTACTTACTGCTACTGCAGTTGGTTCTTCACAGGTTTCATGCAACAATGCATCAGATGGAATAATCACTGTAACTGCAAATGGAGGCACAGGAGCTTATACTTATTCACTCAATGGTGGAACTGCTCAGACATCAAATGTATTCTCAGGTTTAGCTGCCGGTACTTATAGTATCATGGTTTATGATGCTAATGGATGTTCAGCTTCAGCAGGCGCTCCAATCATTATTGCAAATCCTGCTTTACTTACTGCTTCTGCAATTGGTTCTTCACAGGTTTCATGCAACAATGCATCAGGAGGAATAATCACTGTAACCGCTAATGGTGGAACAGGCGCTTATACCTATTCACTCAATGGTGGAACTGCTCAGACTTCTAATGTGTTTTCGGGCTTAGCAGCTGGTACTTATAATATCATGGTTTATGATGTTAACGGTTGTTCAGCTTCAACGGGCATTCCAATCGTGATTGCAAATCCTGCATTACTTACTGCTTCTGCTGTTGGTTCTTCACAGGTATCATGCAACAATGCATCTGATGCGACTATTACAGTTACCGCAAATGGTGGCACAGGCGCTTATACCTATTCACTCAATGGTGGAGCTGCTCAGACTTTAAATGTATTTTCAGGTTTATCAGCCGGTACTTATAGTATCATGGTTTATGATGCTAATGGTTGCTCAGCTTCAACAGGCACTCCAATCGTGATTGCAAATCCTGCTTTACTTACTGCTTCTGCAATTGGTTCTTCACAGGTTTCCTGCAATAATGCATCTGATGCGACTATTACAGTTACCGCAAATGGTGGCACAGGCGCTTATACCTATTCACTCAATGGTGGAGCTGCTCAGACTTTAAATGTATTCTCAGGTTTAGCTGCCGGTAGTTATAGTATCATGGTTTATGATGCTAATGGATGTTCAGCTTCAGCAAGCGCTCCAATCATTATTGCAAATCCTGCATTACTTACTGCTTCTGCAGTTGGTTCTTCACAGGTTTCCTGCAACAATGCATCAGATGGAATAATCACTGTAACTGCAAATGGTGGCACAGGCGCTTATTCCTATTCACTCAATGGAGGAACTGCTCAGACTTCAAATGTATTCTCAGGTTTAGCTGCCGGTACTTATAGTATTATGGTTTATGATGCTAACGGTTGTTCAGCTTCAGCAGGTACTCCAATTGTTATTGTAAATCCTGCATTACTTACTGCTTCTGCAGTTGGTTCTTCACAGGTTTCATGCAACAATGCAGCAGATGGAATAATCACAATAACTGCCAATGGAGGAACAGGAGCTTATACTTATTCACTCAATGGAGGAACAGCTCAGACTTCAAATGTATTCTCAGGTTTAGCTGCCGGTACATATAGTATCATGGTTTATGATGCTAATGGATGTTCAGCTTCAGCAGGCGCTCCAATTGTAATTGCAAATCCTGCATTACTCACTGCTTCTGCAGTTGGTTCTTCACAGGTCTTCTGCAACAATGCATCAGACGGAATAATCACTGTAACTGCAAATGGAGGAACAGGAGCTTATTCTTATTCACTCAATGGAGGAACAGTTCAGACTTCAAATGTATTCTCAGGTTTAGCTGCCGGTACTTATAGTTTCATGGTTTATGATGCTAATGGATGTTCAGCTTCAGCAAGCGCTCCAATCATTATTGCAAATCCTGCATTACTTTCTGCTTCTGCTATTGGTTCTGGTCAGGTTACATGCAACAATGCATCGGATGCTTCTATTACAGTAACTGCTAATGGCGGAACAGGTGCATATACCTATTCATTAAATGGTGGGACCGCTCAATCATTAAATGTATTCTCAGGATTGACTGCAGGCACATACATAGTAACGGTTTTTGATTCCACTGGCTGTTCTGCAGTTACTCCTTCAGTTGTAATTTCAAATGCTGATCTATTGACGGCTTCTGCTATTGGTTCGTCACAGGTATCATGTAACAATGCAACTGATGGTATGATCACTGTAACTGCAAATGGAGGAACAGGTGCTTTGACTTACACAATAAATGGAGGCACTGCTCAAAGTTCAAATGTTTTTTCAGGATTATCTGCAGGCACATATACCTTGATGGTGTATGATGCTAATGGATGTTCTGCTCTGGCAGGTACTCCAATTGTTATTGCAAATCCTGCATTACTTACTGCTACTGCTGCCGGCTCATCTCAGGTATCATGTAATAACTCAGTTGATGGAGTAGTTACTGTTACAGCAACAGGCGGAACCGGTGCATACTCGTATTCACTTAATGGTGGTGCTGTTCAAAGTTCGAATGTGTTTTCAGGTTTAGCAGCCGGATCATACGTGGTCTCTGTTTCCGATGCCAACGGTTGTTCAGCAACTACAAATAGTTTAATTATTTCAAATCCTCCTGTTTTGTCAGCCACAGAATTGGTTTCTTATATGATCCCATGCAACCTTCCAAGTTATGGAATAATAACAGTCTCTGCCATTGGCGGAACAAGCCCGTACACATACAGCCTGAATGGTGGACAAGCACAGAATTCAAATATTTTCAGTCACCTTGCCATGGGCTGGTATGTTGTAAATGTATATGATGCTTACAACTGTAATGTTGCTCTTGATTCTGTCTATATTAATAAACAAGCGGGATTGAGTGCATTTGCGCATGCTTCTGCTCAGGTAACCTGTCATAATTCAACTGATGGAATAATTACTGTTACTGCACATGGTGGAATGGGTTCAGATATGTATTCTATCAACGGAGGCATTCCACAATCTTCAAATGTATTCACAGGACTTGCCGCAGGATCATATACAGTAAGCATTACTGACAGTATTGGATGCGTAGTCACCTTGTCACCATTGACAATTCTCAACCCTGATTCAATCATTGTAAATGTTAACGCTTCTTTCCAGGTATCATGTAACAATGCCTCTGACGGAGTGATCACGGTAACTTCAACCGGTGGTACTGGTACTTTGTCTTATTCTTTGAATGGTGGTACAGCTCAAAGTTCAAATGTGTTTTCAGGACTTAGCACAGGTACTTATACTATCATGGTTTATGATACAAATGGTTGTTCAGCACCTTATGGTTCACCAATTGTTATTGCCAATCCTCCACTACTCACAGTATCTGCAACGGGTTCGGCACAGGTATCATGTAATAATGGCACCGATGGAACAATCACTATAACTGCTACCGGTGGTACCGGAGCATACACCTTTACGCTTAATGGCACAACAACTCAGAGTTCAAATGTGTTCTCAGGACTTGGTGCCGGAACATATAGTATCAATGTAGTTGATGCAAATGGTTGTTCGGCAACTGCACCGTCAATTACTATTCTTAACCCTGATCCGATTACATTCACTGCAGTCCAAACAGGAACGGGGTGTTCAGGAGCATCTTTGGGTATTGTAACCATTACTGCTCAGGGTGGAAATCCTCCTTATGAATATTCTATCAATGGCGGTTTGAACTTTTATACAACAAATGTATTTGATTCATTAAATCCACAGGTAATTCAGATTGTTGTTACTGATGCAAATAACTGTTCAACACAGGCATTAGACTATGCAGTCAATGAATACACTCCAATTAACGTTTCTGTAGATGTTACTTCAGGTAACAAATGTAATGGGGCTAGTGACGGATCTATAATGGTTATTGCAACTGGCGGCACAGGAACATACAGTTATTCTCTTGATAATTCAGATCCTTCGCTTTCCAATATCATGAGTTCATTAGCTGCTGGAAATCACACTATCGTTGTACATGACGCTAATGGTTGCGATGCTTCAGTACAGTTTTCTATACAACCTGTGCCTCCTCTTAACGTAGATCTGTTAGCTTCAAATGATGCAAACTGTATGGGAAAACAGGACGGTATGCTTCAGGTAGGAGCAACCGGAGGCGTTGAACCCTATACTTACAATTGGTCGAATGGAGAAGTTACTCCACTTATTGCCGGGCTTGATGCAGGAGTCTATTCACTGACAATTACTGATAGCAATGGTTGTAAGGTTGAATTTACAAGACCAATAAACCCTGGTAATACTGAAGAACAATTAACAATCAACAATGCTTTTTCACCGAATGGTGATGGTATCAATGATGTGTGGGTAATTAAAAACATTGAACTGTATCCTGACAATACACTTACTGTTGTCAACAGATGGGGAAATGAAATCTACACTATCAATGGTTATCAGAATAACTGGGACGGAAGTCAGTTGGATGAAGGCACATACTTCTATCTTTTGAAAGTGAAGATGTGCAATACTGACAGGACGTTTCAGGGATATGTTACCATAGTGAGATAATTAAGATAGTTCATCACTTAATATTCAATCAAATGAAAACAATTATAAAAATCATGGCGCTGCTTCTAATCACTGTAAGCGGATATGCCCAGCAAGATGCACAATACAATCAGTACATTTTTAATTCAAT
>Ga0118677_10005578_pt1 | contig 21925 bp, 20 predicted proteins | sample AliMusrvi5mmetaG_FD_86154 | JGI IMG/M metagenome (GOLD analysis project Ga0118677, IMG submission 86154)
GCGCGAGCCATGATTTTTTCAGTAAGTGTCACAAATGCACAATACGCAGCCGGCGCAACTGGCGCAACCGAGAAATTTTGACAGCATTGAGCGAATCATCTGCCGGAAAAGTGTTATTTCTTCTTTTCGCCAAACAAAAACATCTGCGGCGCTTCTTTGACGACCGACTTTTTCTTCGTCTTCGCCAGCTTTGGCTTGCCGTCGGCGCTGATTTCGGCTTCTTCCAAGTTCGCCAGCACTTCCTTGGCGCGCTGGATGACCGGCTTCGGCAGACCAGCTAGCCGGCCCACTTGAATACCGTAACTCTTGTCGGTGCCGCCGGGCAGAATTTTGTGGAGGAAAATCACTTGGTCATGCCATTCGCGAACGGCAACATTGTGGTTCTTCACACCCGGCAACGTCACGGCCAGCTCGGTCAGCTCGTGGTAATGCGTCGCGAACAACGTTTTCGCGCCGATGACATTATGCAAATGCTCCGCCACCGCCCACGCGATGCTCAGCCCGTCAAACGTGCTCGTGCCGCGCCCGATTTCGTCGAGAATGACGAGGCTCTGGCTGGTGGAGTTGTTCAAAATGTTGGCCGTCTCATTCATCTCGACCAAAAACGTGCTTTGTCCGCGCGCCAAGTCGTCGGTCGCGCCGATGCGCGTGAAAATCCGGTCCACCAGCCCGATGGTCGCGCTTTTCGCTGGGATGAATGAACCGATTTGTGCCAGCAACACCAGCAATCCGACTTGCCGGATGTAGGTGCTCTTGCCGGCCATATTTGGCCCGGTAATGATCAATACCAGATTGTCCGGCGCGTTGAGCAATGTGTCGTTCGGCACAAACCGGTCCTCGACCAATGTCTGCTCCAGCACCGGATGCCGGCCATCCACAATTTCAATCTTGCCGGCAGCGGTAATGGCTGGTCGGCAATAATTCTGGTGCCGGGCCAACTCCGCGAACCCGGCCAGCACATCCAGTTGCGCAATCGCTGCGGCGGTCTGCTGGATGCCGGCTGATTGGGCGATGACCACGGCGCGGACTTTCAAGAACAATTCATATTCCAGCGCCTTGGCCTTGTCGTCCGCGCCGAGGATTTTGCCTTCCATCTCTTTCAGCTCCGGCGTGAAAAACCGTTCGCCGGTTGCCACGGTCTGCTTGCGGATGTAATCGCCCGGCACCTTGGCCAGATTGGATTTCGTGATTTCGATGTAGTAACCGAACACCGAGTTGTACCGGACCTTGAGCGACGCAACACCGGTGCGTTCGATTTCTTTTTGCTGGAGTGCCGCGATCCAATTCTTGCCGGCAGTGGCGGCTTGGCGGAGTTCGTCGAGCTCCGGCGAGTGCCCGGCCTTGATCATCCCGCCATCTTTTACCGAAAGCGGCGGCACAAGTTCGATGGCGCCGTCAACCAGCGCAACCAATTCCGGTGATTCAGTAATTTGCCCGGTCAGGCTCGCCAACAAACCGGCACCGGCGCTGCCGGTAAGTGTTTGGCGCAACTTCGGCAGCGCCGCGAGCGAATCTTTCAATGCCACAAGATCGCGCGCGTTGCCGGTGCCGACACTCAGACGCGCCAGCGTGCGCTCCATGTCGCGCACCGCGCCCAGTTGTTCGCGGAATTCTGACAGTACTTGCGTTGCCTCGCAAAATTTGGCGACGACCTCTTGCCGGGCAACGATGCCGGCCACGTCGCGTAATGGATGCGTGAGCCAGTCGCGCAACAGTCGTGCGCCCATTGGCGTGCGCGTCCGGTCGAGGCAGCCGATAACCGTGTGCCGGCGATCAGCCCGGCTGGATTCGAGCAATTCGAGATTCCGTTGCGTGACGGCGTCGAGCACCATGAAGTCAGTCACGCGGTAGACGCTGAGCCGGTGGATGTGGTCGGTCTTGCGGCGGAGCGCTTGCTGGAGGTAATGCAACGCCGCGCCCGCCGCGCCAATGCCAACGGTTAAATCGCGCGCGCCAAAGCCATCGAGCGATTGCGTTTTGAAATGATCACGGAGCGTGAAAAACGCCGTGTCGCGCTCGAACGTCCAGCCGTCGTACGGAGCCGCCCCCGGGATGATGGCTTTCGCCTCGTCGAACCACTCCGCCGGCACGACGATCTCAGCCGGTTTGACGCGCGTGAGCTCGTTTTGCAATTGCTCGATGGTGGCGAGCTCGGTCACTTTGAAATCGCCGGTTGTCAGATCGATCAATGCCAAGCCGAAGCCGGGACAGATGGCGGCGATGAAATTGTTACGGTCGGCATGGAGAATGTGGGCGTCGAAATGCGTGCCGGGGCTGAGGATTTGCGTGATGTCGCGCTGGACGAGCTTGCCGGGCTGGGCCTCTTCGATCTGATCGCAGATGGCGACTTTCTTGCCCTGCCGGAGCAGCTTGCCGATATAACCTTCGGCGGCGTGGTGCGGGATGCCACACATCGGCGTGCCGTTGCGAGCGGTGAGCGTGAGATTGAGCAGGCCGGCCGCGGTCTTGGCGTCGTCAAAAAACATTTCGTAGAAATCGCCGAGCCGGAACAACAGCAGCGCGTCGCCGGGAATCTGGGCCTTGACGCGCCGGTACTGCTGCATCATCGGTGTTAGCCCGTCGGAAGTGGAGTTCGCCATCGCGGGCGGATTATAGCGGCATCGGGCTTGCGGTCACGCCTGAAATGGAATGCAGAACGAATTTACCAGTGGCTCAACCTTGTCTTTGGGACGCGGTTCACTACACTGAACAAACATGCGCCCGAAATTTACGATTCGCCCTGAACCAAGCGCGCTCACGGCTGAACAGATGCGGGCGGGCCGGCGCCAAGCGATAATCTATTCATGTTTGTCGATCGTGTTCTGGCTGGCTGTCAACGAGCGAGTCATCGCGCTGTTCGTCTTGCGCTTGGATCCATTGGCAAGCAACACAGTGCTCGCTTTCTTTTTTGCGCTGACTCCGCTGGCCGCGATTCTGACCGCGCTAATGAGCCCGGTGGTGGATGTGGTCGGTAAGAAGCGCATCCTCGTGCCATTTTACTGGTGTTCAACGGTGTTGCTGGTGTTGATGATTTTTATCCCGTGGACGCGGTCAATTTGCAGCGCGGCCGGCGCGGTGCGGATCACGGCGATTTTGCTGGGGTGTTATGCGGCCTTACGCGCGCTTGGTTTCCCAGGCTGGTTCCCAATTCTCGATGATAATGTGCCGGATGAAACACGCGGTCAATTTTTCGGGAAGCTGCGGACGCAGTGGCAGACGGTGCTTATCATCGCGACGGCGATGGGTGGTCTCTTTCTCGGCAACACACCAGAGCTGTGGCGATTCCAAGTGTTGCTGATGGTGGCAGTGCTGGCCAGTATTCTCGGCAATCTGGCGCTCATGGCGATGCCGGAAGCACCGGTGCGCCAGACCAGCAAACAGGAACCATTCATCAAACGGCTGGCTGTTCCGTTCCGCAACCGGGTGTTTGCCAACTTCCTAATTTTCGGAGTGCTATTCAGTTTTGCCGTCGCTTGCGTCGGTCCGATCACGATCCGCTGCCTGAAATCCACGCTCGGCGTCGGCGATGGTTTCGTGGTGTGGATGGATACACTGGCGGCGCTGGGAGCCGCGCTGACGTTGCGCTTTTGGGGCAACTTTGTGGATCGTTTTGGCGCGCGCACGTTGTTCGCGCTGTTGCTGCCACCACTGGCATTGGTGAATCTACTCTGGTTGTTGGTCGCGCGCGAACGAGCTTCGTGGTCAGCGTTGCTCGTGGTTTATTTTGTCGTCCAAGGTGTGCTCACGGCAGGAATCGGCGTGGGCATCACCGACATGATGCTTGGCAGCGCGGGCGAGTCATGCCGGAGCGCGTACATCAATATCGCATTCGTCTGCAACACGATGGCGGCAGGGCTGGCGCCATTTGCCGGCGCGAGAATTCTTCAAGCCTTTACCGGGCTACGTTTCCAAGCTGGACCACTCATCCTCGATGCGACACGGTCGGTATTCCTCTTGCGGGTTGCGCTCATGTTGCTGCCGCTGTTGCTCCTCAATCGCCTGTCACGGCGCCATGGCGGCCACGTTGGCCAAGCGTTGCAACAAATTAGCGGGCAGGTTCTCGGCTGGCTTCCAATTGACTGGCGCCGGGAAAGCTAAGCCGGGAACTCGCGCTCGACCACTTCGAGCAGCGCGTGAAGAATTAATGTGTGCGCCTCTTGAACCCGCGCCGTGTCCCGATGACCAACGATGATTTCAAAATCCGCCACGCCTTTTGCCTTGCCGCCGTCCTTGCCGAGCAAGGCGACCGAGATCAACCCGCGCGCCTTGGCAACGGCAAGCGCGCGCAGGCAATTCACCGAGTTGCCGGAAGTTGTGAAGCAGACCAACAAATCGCCACGCACCCCGAGGCCTTCAACTTGCCGGGCAAAAATCTCGTCGTAGCCAAAATCATTGGCGATGCACGTGAGCACCGTCGGGTCGGCGTTCAAGCAAACCGCCGGTAACGAACGCCGATTACTGCGATACCGGGCGATGAATTCCTCGGCCATGTGCATCGCGTCGGCCGCACTACCGCCGTTGCCACAAGTGAGGACTTTGTTGCCGGCGCGCAGACAGCGGACGGTGGCGGCGGTAAGCTTGTCAAACGTGGTTTGCTGCGCCGCCAGTGATTGTAGAGCGGCGCACGACTCGGCGATAGTATTAGGCAAAATAGATTCGCTCACGCCGCCATCTTAGCCGGACCAAGACACCCGTTCAATGCTGATTTGCGTCGCCAGCTTGCCGATTTTATTTTATCGTGTGCGCTCATGTTCCCGGTTTTTCTCGTTGGCCCGACCGCATCCGGCAAGAGCGCCATCGCGCTCGAACTTGCCGGCCGACTCGGCGCGGAAATTGTCTCCGCCGACTCAATGCAGGTGTACCGGGGCATGGATATCGGTACGGCAAAAGATAAACACGCCCGCTTGGTCGATGTCTGCGACGTAAACGAGCCGTTCGATGTGAAACAATTTATCGCACTGGCCGCGCCGTTGCTGCCGCGTGCGCTGGTGGTCGGCGGCACCGGCCTATATGTCCGTGCGCTCCGACAAGGATTGTTCGACGGTCCCGGTCGTGATGCGACGCTTCGGGCCCGGCTCGAAGTGCTACCGGCGCCGGAACTTTTCGCGGAATTGCAGCGCCTCGATCCGAAAACTGCCGCCTCGATTGACCGGCACAATCCGCGCCGGCTCATCCGCGCGCTGGAGGTGTTTCAGTTGACCGGTAAATCCATCCGCGATTTTCAAACACAGACCGACCGGCCGGCAGATTTGATTTTTGGGTTGGATCGCGACCGCACGGACCTTTACCGGCGGATTGACCGGCGCGTGGACGAGCAGATGGCGGCCGGTTGGCTTGACGAAATGCGCCGGTTGGTCGAATTGGGGATCGAAAAAAATCCGACGGCAATGCAGGCAGCGGGCTACCGGGAACTTGGCGCGCATCTGCGCGGCGAACTCACGGTGCCGGCGGCAATCGCACTCATCAAAACACGCACCCGGCAACTCGCGCGCCGACAATTGACTTGGTTTCGCCGCGAACCGGGCTTACAGTGGATTGCGGTGCCGGTGGATGAACCGCCGGCAGTTACCGCGACACGAATTTTGGAGAGACTGCCATCGCATTGAAGATGTATGACACCCAAGCGCCGCCACCCGAAGCGGCGCTGCTCATCGGGTTGGAACGGCCCGGCCAGGACCGGTGGGACGCGGAGGATTCACTCGCCGAACTCCGGGAACTTGCGGAATCTGCCGGCGTCATAGTCCTTGAACTGCTCACCCAGAAACGCGGCGCGCCGAGCGCACCGACCTTTGTCGGCAAAGGCAAGGCCGACGAAATCGCCGCCCGGTGCCAAGCATTGGCCGCCAACACCGTGATTTTTGATGACGACTTGTCGCCGGCTCAAGGTCGCAACCTCTGTGAGATTTTCGGCCCGACCGTGAAGGTACTTGATCGCACCGAACTCATCCTCGATATTTTCGCGCAGCGCGCCCGGACGCGCGAAGGCAAGATTCAGGTCGAGTTGGCCCAGCTCCATTACATGCTGCCGCGCCTGACCGGCATGTGGACACACCTGTCCCGGCAACGCGCCGGCGTCGGTGCCCGCGGGCCAGGCGAGACGCAGCTCGAAACCGATCGCCGGCATGTGCAGGAAAAAATCACGCGGCTCCAGCGCGCGCTGGAAGAAGTGCGGAAAAATCGCCGAATCGAACGCAGTGGCCGGCAGAAGCTCCACTGGCCATGCGTCTCAATCATCGGCTACACGAATTCCGGCAAGAGCACGTTGATGAACGCGCTGACCGCGGCCGGCGTGCTCGCGGAGGACAAGCTGTTCGCCACGCTTGACCCGACGACGCGCAAACACCGGTTGCCAAACAATCAAAACATTCTACTAAGCGACACGGTCGGCTTTCTGCGCAAGCTGCCGCATCACCTGATCGAATCGTTCAAAGCCACGCTCGAAGAAACCACCGAGGCCGATTTGCTGTTGCATGTCGTGGACGTGACGCATCCGCAGGTCCACGAGCAAATCGCTGCGGTGTCGGTAGTGCTCCACGATCTCAATGCCGGCACGAAGCCGGTCGTGGTGGCGCTGAATAAGATTGACCGGCTGGGTGATGACCGGGCGGTTTTGGAGCGATTGCAGCGCGAGCATCCCGGCAGCGTGGCGATCTCGGCGAAATGCGGGACGAACCTTGACGTGTTGCAGGAAGAAATCGCGTTGCGACTCAGCGACCGGCGCGTCAACGTCACACTGGCGATCCCGGCGGACCGGCAACAAGCGATTGCGCTGGTTTACCGGGCCGGTTACGTCACGGCGCGGGAACATGACGCCGGCAAGGTCATTCTCCGCGCACAAATTCCGCGCGTGCTGGCCGGCGAGTTGAAACCGTACGTCGTTAAGGAAGAGGCGTGACCAGTTATCTCATCCGCGAGATGCCGGAAGGTGATCGGCCGCGCGAACGGCTCGCTCGGCTCGGCTCGGAAATGCTCGGCACCGAAGAACTGCTCGCGATTCTGCTTCGCACCGGGATGAAAAACTTGTCCGCAGTCCAGCTGGCGGAACAATTGATCAAGCACTACCGCAATCTCGACGCGTTGGCGCGCACGCCGTTGCCAGAGTTGGCGGCCATCAAGGGCGTCGGACAGACGAAGGCGATTCAACTCAAAGCTGCGTTTGAGTTAGCTCGCCGGCTCAGTCAATATGAGGGCGAAGGTCCGCGGCTGGTCACGACGCCTGCTGACGCGGCTGCATTGGTGCGCGAGGATTTGCGGTTGCTCGACCGGGAATCTTTCCGGGTAATTCTGTTGAACACGAAGAACGCGCATCTTAAAACCTGCGCGGTGTCACTCGGCTCGCTGAACGCAAGCGTCGTCGAGCCGCGCGAGGTTTTCAAGGCCGCCATCACTGCCTCCGCCGCCGGCATGATTCTCGCCCACAATCATCCGAGCGGGGACCCGACGCCAAGCAGCGAAGACATCGCGATCACTCGGCGATTGGTTAAGGCTGGGGAAATGCTCGGCATCAACGTCCACGACCACATCATTATGGGGCGCCGCGTGACCGGGTGCGAACAGGACTTTGTCAGCCTGAAAGAATTGGGTTTGATTTGACGCGGTGAATTGGCACAGTTAGCGATATGGATAAATTTCCTCGCACTATGGTCGGCGGCCGGTCACTGTCCCGGCTGATTGCTGGGTCAAACTGGGTTTTGGGCTACAGCCACACAACCGCCGCCAAAGACGCATTCATCAAGGAACACAACCGCAGCCGGCAGCGAATCGCAGACATTCTAGAGGTTTTCTTTCGTGCCGGCGTGGACACGGTGATGGGACAGATCGGCGATGATCCTTGGCGTGAAGGCATTCAAGAGGCTGAACAGCGGACCGGCGTGCCGGCAATCATCGTTTCGACGCCGGGATTTCCTGTAACCGCGCAGACGCCGGTGACCGGCCTGATCGGTGCTGAGGTGGAACGCATTCTCGATCAGGAAGCCAAATTCGGCGCGGCACTTTGCATGCCGCATCAATGTGTGACCGACGCGCTGGTGGATCGTTGCTCGCGCTCGATCCGGCAGATGGATGGCTTGTGCCAGAAAATCCGTGAGCGCGGGATGATTCCGGGTCTCAGCACCCACATGCCGGAAACTCCAGTTTATGCTGACGAAACCAATCTCGATGTCGAGACCTATATCCAAATTTACAATTCGATGGGTTTCTTGATGCAAATCGAAGTGGACTGGGTCCAGCGAAGCATTCAGAACGCCAAGAAACCGGTCATGACGATCAAGCCGCTCGCGGCCGGCCAGTTGCGGCCGTTGCAGGGACTGACGTTTGCGTGGAACACCATTCGCAAGCAAGATATGGTCACCGTCGGCACAATGACACCGAGTGAAGCGGCTGAGATCATTGAGATTTCACTGGCGACGCTCGAACGCCGGGAAATTGGCGTCAAACTGCAGGAAACCCGTTCAAAATCATCGGTAAAACGCGCCGGTTAGCGCGGTGTTAAAAATTCTTGTTGCATATCATAAGCACTATGATATGTTATGACCATAAAGGAATTGCTGGTCATGAAACTACAAAAACCTCTCACAAGCACTCAGACGGCAACCGCGGCTGACGAACTAATCGACATGGAGCAGGCGATTGCGCTGCTCAAAACCACCCGGCCAACATTTTATCGCTGGCTGCGCGCCGGTAAGATCAAGGGCATGAAGGCGGGCCGGCAATGGCGGTTTTACCGGGCCGACGTGGATCGATTTATCAAGGGCCAGCAGCCACGTATCGAATTGGTGGCTGACATTCACCCGTTGATTGATGCGCTCGCGACTAAGCTGGCGGCGGTCGGCGGAAAAACGAACGGAGCCGACGCCGGCGACCCGGTAGCCAAGGTTGTCAATCTGATGATTCAGCTCGGAGTCGCGATGCGCGCCAGTGATTTTCATCTCGAATCACAAACCGACGGTCGGGTCTCGCAACTGCACTTACGGTACCGGGTGGACGGGGTATTACACACGGCGGTGACCGCCGATGTGCGGCTGTTGCCGGCGATCATCGAGCAGTGGAAACGCCTGGGGCACTGCGATGTGAACGTCAAGGACGTGCCGCAAGATGGCCGCATTGAACTGGATTTGGACGCCTCCCAACTGGATCTGCGAGTTTGCGTCATTCCCACCGTCCTCGGGGAAAACCTGACGGCCCGGTTCTTGCGGCAGGGGGAAATTCAACGCAATCTCGACCAGTTGCCGTATTCGCCACAGCACCGGGCAATACTGCGGCGGCATCTACAAGCACCGAGTGGTATCGTCTTCTGTACTGGTCCGACCGGCTCCGGCAAGACAACCACGCTCTACGCCTGTCTCCAGGAAGTGATCAAGCCCGGCGCGAAAGTCATGAGCGTCGAAGATCCGGTGGAATACTTATTGCCGGGCATGACACAAATGCAAATTAACCTGAATTTTGGTCTGACCTTTGCCCGCGCGCTGCGGTCATTTCTGCGGAGTGATCCCGACGTGATCATGATCGGCGAAATGCGTGACCTCGACACATTACAGATAGCTGCGCAAGCAGCGTTGACTGGCCATCTGGTCCTGACCACGCTTCATACCAATAGCGCCGCAAGCGCGTTGACGCGAATCATGGACATTGGTCTGCCGCCGTTTTTGGTGGCTGACACTGTCAAGTTAGTGGTTGCGCAGCGGTTGGTCCGGGTGCTGTGCCGGGATTGTAGCGTGGCAGTCGAGCCCACAACCAGCCAACTTGCGCAGGCGCAGGTACTGGCCCAGCAAGGCGGCTTGGACTGGACAACGTTGCCGCACAAGTTCCGCAAGCCGGTCGGCTGCGCCAAGTGCGCGCAAACTGGTTACCGGGGCCGCACTACGCTTACCGAAATGCTCGAAGTGACACCGGCAGTTGGAGCCGCATTGCGTCGAGGTGCCCGGGTGGAAGAACTACACGCCTTGGCCATCAAAGACGACATGACCACCATTTGCGCCGACGGTATCGTGAAGGCCGCAGCCGGCGCGACGACACTTGACGAAGTTTACCGGTATTCACCAATGCCGACCTGAGCGGTGTTCAAGAATCACTATTCTGGCGAGGCAAAACCGGCTATAGTTGCTGGCGATGAACAAATGGCTGAAAATTGCGATTGGTGCGATTGTCATTGTCAACGCCATCAGCTTCGGAACGCTAGCATGGTTGCGGATGCGGGATGCACGCGAGTTTTTGGAACCGTGCCGGGTCCACACGTACGGCGGTACGAATTACATCGTGCAAGTACTCGAAACTGCCGTTGGCCGCGTGGATACCGGTTGCATCGTGATCGTGTCGTTACGATTGGAGAATCCGAATCCGTATGAGGTGTTGTTGAACCGCGAGTGGTTTGTGTTGATGGACCATGAGAAGGAATACTACGAGCCGACGACGCGTGGCACGATCCACATCCCGGCGCAAGGCGTGATTGAGCGGGAGATATTTGGGTTCATGGTGACAGATGAGGCGTTGGCTGGCTTGATTGCACTGAAGATTGGTCAGCAGTATTTTATCACCGTCAAAAGTTCGCGGCCGTACACCCAGCTTGTTGGAAAAGGCAAGTTTGTTTCGTTCCGGCAGCGGGATTGGTAAGCAATGTGGCGTACCATCAAATTTTATTTTGTTTCCGTTGTGATTATTGGGCTGGCCGGACTGGCATTGTATTACCGGTATTTTCCACAGCGGGCGGTCATCCAATCGACTGTTGACGCGCCGGCAATTCTCCGGCAAATCCAGCCGCTCAACGATTTGATCACCGTCCGGTACAACATCCAAAAGGTTATCGGGCTGAAAGAGCAAAAAGTCCCATTCGGTAATGAGCAGGTGTTGATGTTGGTCCAAGCCAAAGTGCTGGGTGGCGTCAACCTTGCCAGTGCGACAGCGAGCCGGACCGGCAACGCCGTAATCATCCGTCTGCCACCGGCCAGCATTCTTGATACATCGATCGATGACAAGGAAACGAAAGTCTGGGACCGCAGTAAGACGTGGTGGACGCCATGGGTCAGCCTCAATCCCGACCTGGAACAAAGCGCCCGACGCGATGCGTTGGAAGACGTGCGATTGGCGGCGGTGCAGATGGGCATTCTTAGCAACGCCCAACAAAATGCCGAGACAATCATCCGCAACTTTTTACAGACAAGCGGGTTTAATCAAGTTAGCTTTGTCATCGCACCTGTTGACCGGAGATAATAATTGTGTCTACAAATTTAAAATTTAGTTGGAAATGGATTTTAATCGTCGTCATGCTGACGCTGGTTGGGGCCGGCATTGCCTGGTGGTGGCACTGGTACAATCAGGATGGCACGCAATATCAAACCGCCACCGTGACGCGGCGTGACATGACGCAAGCTGTTACTGCCACAGGGACGCTCAACCCGGTCACCAACGTCACCGTCGGTTGCCAGATTTCGGGAATCATTCAAACCTTGAGTGTGGATTTCAATTCATCAGTAAAAATTGGCCAGGTACTTGCCCAGATTGACGCGGCCACCTACAAAGCCATTGTCCAACAGACCGAAGGTGATCTCGCAAACGCCAAAGCAACGCGGGACCTAGCTCAGATCAACGCTAAGCGCTCCAAAGAATTGTATGATGCCAAACTAATTTCGGATTCGGATCATGACACCGCAGTGGCAACGCTGCATCAGGCTGATGCGACTGTCTTGATGAAAGAAGCTTCTCTTTCCATGGCGAAAGTCAATTTGGCGTATTGCACTATTTTGTCGCCGGTCAATGGCACCGTAATTTCCCGCAATGTGGATGTCGGCCAAACTGTTGCCGCCAGTCTCAGTGCGCCGACGCTGTTCACCATCGCCAATGATCTGACTAAAATGCAGATTGACGCCAACGTCGCCGAAGCGGATATCGGCAGTGTGTTTGAAGGACAAGATGTGGATTTCACCGTGGATGCGTTTTCGTATCGAACATTTCACGGCAAAATCGTCCAAGTCCGCAACGCCCCAATCATCGTCCAAAATGTCGTTACCTACGACACAGTCATCGCTGTGGAAAACCCCGACATGAAACTCAAACCCGGCATGACCGCGAATGTCTCGATTATCACGGCCCATCACGACAATGTCTTAGGCCTGCCAAATGCTGCATTGCGATTTCGCCCGGCCGAATCAGTTCTCACCACCATTCCCCAAGCCGCCGGTAAGAACGATAAAGGCGAGCGCCGGTTCGCGCGCACAGTGTATACCCTGCAAGGTGGCAAGCCCGTTCCTGTCAAAATCAAAATCGGCATTAGCGATGGCATTTACACCGAAGTGACCGACGGGTTGAGCGAGAGTAATCAAGTCGTTACCAGCGCAATTTACAAAGCCAATGCGCAACCAAGCAATCCGCTCGCTGGTGGCATGCGCCCTCCGGGAAGATGAGCGCCGTCATTCAGTTCGCAGACGTCCACAAAACCTACCACACCGGTGAGGTGGACGTGTATGCCGTCCGTGGTGTGACGCTGGAAATCCAAGCTGGTGAATTCGTTGCGATTATGGGTGCCAGCGGTTCCGGCAAGTCCACGATGATGAACATTCTTGGCTGTCTTGACCGGCCGACTGACGGCCAATACCTCCTCGATGGCGTCGACGCGTCTAAACTGGCGCGCGAACAATTGGCCGACATCCGCAACCAAAAAATCGGATTTGTTTTTCAAGGTTTCAACTTACTCGCGCGGACCTCGGCACTGGAAAACGTCGAACTGCCGCTGCTCTACAGCCGGCAACGCTTAACGGCGCACGCGGCCGTTGAGCGCGCCACGCACGCCCTGCAAATTGTCGGCTTGGCTGACCGGGCTGACCATCACCCAAGCCAACTTTCCGGCGGCCAGCAACAACGCGTCGCCATCGCCCGGGCATTGGTGAACAATCCGAAGTTGCTGCTCGCTGACGAACCGACCGGCAACCTCGACACTCGCACCAGCGTCGAGGTCATGGGCGTTTTCCAGAAATTAAATGAGTCCGGCATCACGGTCGTTATGGTTACGCACGAACTCGACATCGCGCAGTACACCAAGCGCAACATCGTCATGCGCGACGGACTCGTTGTCAGCGACACACCGGTAGCACACCGGTTGAATGCGCAAGACGAACTCCGGCAACTCGACCAGCAACACCAAGCGATCAAATTGACGGCATGAGATTTTTTGCCACATTGCGAATCGCTCTCCGCGCGCTGCGGCGTAACAAGATGCGCTCCGTGCTCACCGCTCTTGGGATCATCATCGGCGTCGGTGCGGTGATTGCAATGGTGGGCGTCGGGAACGGCGCCAAGGCGCAAGTCGAATCACAAATCGCCAGCCTTGGCCAGAACGTGATTCTGGTGTTTCCGGGTAACTTTACCAGCGGCGGCGTGCGAAGCGGTTGGGGCAGCGCAGGAACGTTGTTGATTCCTGATTGCACGGCGATTTCCCGCGAAATCCCCGGCGTCGTGGCGGTCAGTCCAGAAGCCCGCACCCGGGCCCAGATCGTCGCCGGCAGCCAAAACTGGGTTACGACAGTGCAGGGCGAATCGCCGGAGTATTTTGACATTCGCCAGTGGCCGCTCGCAGATGGGGCGGTATTTACCGACCAAGATGTGCGCAGCGCCAGCAAAGTCTGCATCATCGGCAAAACGGTGGCCATCCAACTATTTGGTGATGACAACCCTATCGGCCAGATCATTCGCGTCCGCCAAGTACCCTTCGTTGTCATCGGAGTCCTCACCGCGAAAGGATTGTCAGTGATGAACACCGATCAGGACGACGTGATTATCGCGCCTTATACCAGTGTGATGAAACGCCTGATGCGCACCACCGTGTTAGCACAGATCAATGTGCAAACCGCCTCGATGAGATTGCTGGAGCCGGTGCAACGGCAGATCGAAGGCATCCTGCGCGAGCATCACCGCATCGCGCCACCAAAGGATGATGATTTCACCGTCCGCAACCAACAGGAAATTGCCGAGATGGCAACGGCCACCTCCAAAATCATGCGGCTGCTGCTGTTTGCGATTGCATGCGTGTCGCTCATCGTTGGCGGCATTGGCATCATGAACATCATGCTCGTCAGTGTCACCGAGCGCACTCGTGAAATCGGCATCCGCATGGCGGTCGGCGCGCGTGGGCGCGACATTCTCTTACAATTTCTGATCGAGGCCATCACGCTCAGCTCGCTCGGCGGCATCATCGGCATCGCCATTGGGCTGGGCACAGCCAAAGTCCTGTCGGTCTTTGCTGGCTGGCCGACGCTGATCTCGGTGCCGGCAGTGGTCATCGCGTTTGCGTTCAGCGCGGCGGTCGGCGTATTTTTTGGTTTCTATCCGGCGCGAAAAGCGTCACAACTGGATCCGATTGAGGCCCTTCGTTATGAATAAAATATTTCAAATTATCGTCCCGGCGCTGTTACTGACAGGGCTGGCTGTCCACGCTGAGACCAATCAGGTGAAGTCCTTGCCGTTGCGCGAATGCGTCGAACGCGCCTTGGCCAACAATATCGAAATCCGCGCCGAGCGGATCAATCCCGATATCCAAACCTGGGGCATCACCGGCGCCCAAGGCGTGTACGACCCGGTGCTCTCCGGTGGAATTAACTACCAAGATGCGACCACACCGCAAGACCCCGGCGTGCCGTCAAAGACGCAACAAACGCTTGACCCAACACTGGGGCTTGCCGGCAAGTTGCCGACCGGCGCAACGTATGACTTCACCGCCAACGACACTCGCCTGTCCGGCAACATCGTCACCAATTTCCTCTACACCGGCCAAGCCGGCGTGAGCGTGTCCCAACCATTGCTGAAAAACTTCGGGCTGGGCATCAACTCCGCCAGCATCCGCATCGCCCGCAAATCCAAGGCGATTGCCGTCCAGAATTTCGCCCAGCTCGTCATGACAAAAATCGGCGCCGTCAGCGCAGCGTACTACGAACTGGTGTTTGCCATCGAGAATCACAAAGCCAAAGTCGAGGACCTCAACCAAGCGAAGCAGTTGCTCGATGAAGACCGCCGCCGCGTCCAAGTCGGCGTCCTCACGCCGCTCGACGTGACCCAGGCCGAAGCCGGCGTCGCCGAACGCGAACAGGCCGTCATCCTCGCCGCGCGCACGATCAAGGACAACGAAAACGTGCTCAAACGCCTGATCTGCCGGGAAGTCTCCGAGTTCCGCGGCCTGAGCCTGCTGCCGGTCGATTACCCGCTCGTGCAGAGGATTCAAACCGACGTGGCCGAGAGCACGCGCACGGCCTTGACCCGCCGCCCCGATTACCTCAGCGCCCAAGAAGCCCTCGCCCGGCAAAACATCGGCGTCCAATTCAACCGCAACCAACTCTGGCCCGAGATTGATCTCCAAGGCAGCTACGGCTTGAACGGTCGCGGCCGCAGCTTCAGCGGCTACAACGACAACCTCACCACCGGCGACAGCCCCGTCTGGGGCGTCGGCGTCGCCGTCTCCTTCCCCCTCGGCAACCGGCAAGCGCGCTCGGCTTACCACATCGCCCGGCTCGACGCGGATCAACTACTCTTGCAACTGAAAGAGCTCGAACAAGACATCATCGTCCAAGTCGACAACGCCGTCGGCCACGTCGAAGCGAATCTGAAAAGCTACGAAGCCGCCCACGAAGCCACCCGCCTCGCCCAGGAATCGCTCGACGCCGAGAAAAAGAAACTGCTCGCCGGCACCTCCACCACCTTCCTCGTCCTCCAAGCCCAAGCCCAACTCGCCGACGCCCGCTCCGCCGAAATCCGCGCCCGCGCCGACTATAACGAATCGCTGGTTGCGCTTGACCAAGCCGAAGGCACCATCCTCGTCAAAAACAACATCCTCCTGAAGTTGGACGACTGACCGGCAATAAAGCAAAGCGCCCGGCAAAGTCGTACAATTGCCGGGCGCTCACTAACAACCGGTCCCATTGCTGGGGCCGGCCAGACGTCAATCAATTATTGCGGCTTGGCTGCCGGTGCTTTCTTCTTCACTGCGGGCCGTTCGATGTGACAGGCGGTCAACCATTCGGCCAATACCGCCGGATTGTTCGCGTATTTGTTCGGCACGATGGCTTTCAACGTCTCCAGCATCAACGCGCCCTTGTGCCGGTCATCCTTCAAGTCCGCCGTCGCCCCGACCTCCTTCGCCGTGCCGGTGATCTGATCCACGCCAGTTGCTTTGAATTGGTCAATCAGCGCCTGCGTGACCGTCAGAAAATCCGCCGGCATCTCGTTTGCGAGGAAGGTCGCTTGCACCGGTGTCGCATCCGCCACGAACGCGACCGCGCTGGCCAGTAACGCCTGATCGCTGCCCGACCGCGGCAACCGAAACTTCTGGTCGAAGCCCGGCGTGGTCAAGGCAATGCCATGCGCCGTGTCCGAAAAACTTTTCAACTCGTTATGCAACGCCACCCGCACTCCCGCCCGGCTGGCCGTGCCGGCTTTCGCCTCACCCTTGCCCGCCGCCTGAGTTCCCGCATCGGTGCCGCCCTTGGTCACGAGCGTGGCGATGAACGCGAAGGCGTTCGCCGCCGTCCCGCCCGCCGCAAAGTCCGTTCCATGTGCGATCCCGAATTGAGTCACCCGTCCGAACGCTGCCTGCAACCGCTGGTCTAATTTGTTCATGGTAACAATCTCCTTTGGGCGGATTTTGCCACTACGCCCGGTGATTTCAAGCCGATTTTGACACAAAATAGTCACCGGAAAAGCGGTTAATTTGTCACCTTGAGCCTGTCGAAAGGTCTCCGCCGTTCCGCCCAACCCATCTTTTCCCCGCACTGGCAGGCCGAACATGCGCACTGGCTAGGAAAAACAGCGCACTGGCTCCCTGAACACGGTCGGGAAGCATAATTTCACCGCACGGGCAGGAAAAACGGCACACTGGCAGGAAAAAACAGCCCCCCGCCTGAATTTCACGCCGCACTGGCTAAAAAAACAACGCACTGGCTGGTTGAACACGCCCACTGGCAGAAAAAACAACGCACTGGCACTTTGAACACGCGCACTGGCTCTCTGAACACGGTCGGGAAGCATAATTTCGCCGCACTGGCAGAAAAAACGGCGCACTGGCAGGAAAAAACAGCCCACTGGCTAGTTGAACACGCCCACTGGCAATATTTCTCCCACCGGCATGGCTTTTTTGTTTCCATTCATAGCTTGTACTAAAATCATTGTCAGGTTTATGCTGCATGCCATGATTAGGTTGTGGAAGGACTTTTGGGGCGGATTCAAATTTGCAAACCTAGGTGTTAAGCGCCTGTTTCTTTTAGGGCTCATTATCGTGCCAATAGCCGTTTTTAACATGGTACGCATCAATGATTGTTATAGTTCATTTAAAGATTGGTTCACGTCAGCCTTTATGTCGTTTGCCTCCTACTTGGTTATTGTTCGCATCACTAGATGGGTGTGTGACGGGTTCATGTTGAGGAAACAAATATCTATTTTAGCCCACCCAACACCAATAAATGAATCTTGTACAGCAGCCATAGAATCAACCAACAAGGTTGATTACAAGAAAACCCGCTTCTATCATTATCCTTCATCATTTAGAACCGGGCTTTCATGGATTCTTGCATTCATAGCAGGGTTGTTGGTTCTTGCTGGTTCTTCATTTCTATTTCAACTACCAGATATGGGAAGTTCTAGTATGTGGGCGGCAACAATTTCGATGGGTTGTTTGGTTGGGGCTATGCTCCTTGACGTCTTTCGGTACATGTTCTCTCCGCTTAGCACGAGTCGCTATATATCGACCGTTGTTTACACTTTATTCTGGGTATTATGTCTGTTTATGTGGGCGTGCTTATGGTCGGCGTGGAATAATGCGACTACCCTCGAAATCTCGTCGGACTACCAGCGCCTACATTGGTATTTTTACACAAGCATTATTGCGACTGGATTTGCAGTTGCAATAAGGGCTATACGAAAAACCGGTTACAAAACGAATAGACGAAGACGCGCGATTATTTTTCGCATCATAATTGCTGGGGGAATCGCTGGCTTCTTCATAGTATTAGGCACGCTCCCCATGCGAGATTATGAACTGGATCGGCGGCAGATGTGGTACAAGCAACATGGAGAGCAGCAATAGCACTCTCTGCTCAATTCTTTCCTTACATCTCAGAACATACAAAGTGAGGATTTCAATTATGCGAATAGCTATCTTGACCATAACGATTTGCCACTTACTCTTTACCACAAGTCCTTTGTCATTCGGATCCAACGAAAAAGACCCGGTTGATGAAATGAAATCGTTGAGAAAAGCCGCTGATCAAGGAGATGTTGAGGCACAATACAGCTTGGGGGTTTGCTATATTAAGGGCAAGGGAGTTGGAAGAAATCTGTCTGAAGCGATAGAATGGTTTTCTAAAGCTGCTGAGCAAGGACACGCAAAGGCGCAAACTTACCTTGGGATGTCTAACCTATCTGGTGTAGGTGTGAAAACAAATCCAGTTGAAGCTGTGAAGTGGCTAAATAAAGCTTCAGAGCAAGGAGAAACAATAGCGCAGATGGCACTGGCCGGTTGCTATGCTGACGGTAATGGGATAACTCAGAATCTGATCGAGGCGTATAAGTGGGCCGCTATTGCTTTAGCAGGTGATTTCTTCCTTTCCGAGGGAACGGCTGATGGATTCAAAATAGCAAAAGAATGTTCGGCTCTCTTAGAGAAACAAATGACGTCTGAACAAATTGCGCAAGCGAAGCAAATGGCCGCAAATTTTAAACCGCGATCAACAGCAAATAACTCTACTTTTAAGCCCTAATTGTTGCATTCATGGAAAGTTGCCAACTGAACATGATTCCATTTGTCCATAAACAGTTTTCGACGGTTGTTGTGTTGAGATGCCTCGACAAGCTCGGCATGACAGAGTAAATAAAGGGGCCGTGAACTCCTCTAACGGCTCGCCCCAATCTGGCCCGGTACCGCCATCAATCACGCCCCATCATCACCATCACCGGCATCCGCATCCCGGCGATGCTGAGTTTCTGCGCGCACAACTCGGCCAACACACAACACCACCGACCGGTCCGACGGCGGAGATGTACCGGATTGTTGGTTATCAGCAGAACCTCATCGGCAATTCCAAGACGCCGGGATGTTTGGTCATCGCGCCGAAGTGGAACTCCGGCCTGAAATGGCCCGACAAGAATAATCCGCAACCCACCGACTTGCTTTGGGGCGGCGGTGTCACCGCCGGGCTTTGGTGGGATGGCACGTTTTACCGAGACGCGAGCCGGTATCCCGCCGGTGGGCAATTGTTTTGGTGCGCATATTTCAAGCCCGGCACCGGGCCCGGCAACAAGAACGGTTACTGGATCAACTTCGGTTGCGCCTATTCCCATCTCTTGAACGACGACCCCGCGCAACTGCTCGCCGGTGCATCGCAGCGCCTTTACTACGACACCGCGACGGCGCAGTGGACGTTGGTCATTCAAGCCACGGATTACGTGACCTACGAAGTCCGCGAAGTCTGGCACGGCACAAAAGCCGGCGGCAACGATCCGGTCGGCGTTTACACGCGGATTGCCGGCTGCGACCCAACGGCGATGTTGACAGTGGCGTAACGTTTGCCACAGTCTCACCGAATCGCCATGCACCTCGAAACTTTGCAACACACCAGCAGTGTGGACGGAACCAAACCGTTGATGTTCGATGTCTGCTTCAAACCCACGCGGCGCAAACTCCCGCTCATTGTGGTGCTCCATGGATACAGCGGCCAGAAGGAACATTGCCGGCCGGACATTTTGCGGTTGGCAGGGAAGGGGTTGTTTGCGGTCGCGCCGGATATTCGCGGGCGCGGCGCTTCGGCCGGGCGGTTCGACAGTTGCGGGCTGGATGTGATGGACGTGTACGATGCGGTGCAGGTCTGTTGCCGGCAGTTCGCCCGGCAAGTGGACGCGACGAACCTCAACGTGATCGGCTACAGCGGCGGGGGCGGCAACACCTTCGCGTGTTTTGTGCGGTTTCCGGACACGTTCCGCGTGGCGGCGAGTTTCTTTGGGATTCCGGATTATGCGGCGTTTTATCGCGCCAAGGGGCGGCCGGATTGTAACCGGCTTCTGGTCGCGGCGGTCGGTGGGATGCCGCGCCAGCAGCCGGCGGCTTACGCGGCGCGCAACTTTACGCAAGCGGCCGGCAACAACGCGCAGACGCGCTTCCATATTTTCTGGGATGAGGCGGAGACGGCGTGTCCCGGTTTCATGGACGAGGATTTCATCCGGGCCGGTCACCGCAACTGCATTCCGCAGCGGAGCCGCCAGAGTGACAAGTACCGGTGGCGGCACGGCTACACCACTGATTCGCCGGACCTGATCAAAGCCGATGACAACTTTGTGCCGGAGATGCTCAGTCGGCGAGTTGCCGCGCCGCAGTTGCCGCGCGCCGGGACATTGATCGTGCCGGGGTATGTGGTGACGCGGCATTTTCAGATTTGGGTGCAACCAGAAGCAAAACCGGAACTGTTGGGCCGGAGCGGTGTCGCGAAAGTCGAATACCGGCTGGGCACGGCCGGCCCGGAATTTCGCGTCTTGTCGGTGAGCAAGGGGCATTTCGTGCGTGTAACAATCAATTAGCCATACGGATTTAGCTAGGAGCAATTTTATGACGAAACAATTACTTGTCGGAGCTGCGGAAGTGGACATTACGCCACCGGTCGGGACGCCAATGGCCGGGAACTTAACACCGCGGCCATCGGAAGGCGTGAGTGATCCATTGACGTTCAAAGCCATTGTCCTCGAATCCGGCGGAGTGAAGCTGGCGTATGTGCTCGCGGATTTGCTTTTTTTGAAGCGCCCAACCGGTGACGCGATGGTGGCGTTGGCGGCCAAGCGGACCGGGATCCCGGAGTCCAACATCGTGTGGGCCGCGAGTCACACGCACACCGGGCCGTTCTCATGGCCGGTGCCCGGCGTGACGAATGAGCCGTGGTTGGCTAGTTTGCCGGAGAAATTTGCGCGCGCTGTCGAGTTGGCGGACGCAGCGCGGCGACCGGCCCGGTTGTGCTTCGAACGCGGGTATTGCAACGCCATGATTCATAACCGCCGGCTGAAGTACAAGGACGGGCGCGAGATCAACACGTGGTTGTTGCACGGCGGTGAGGCGGACGTGCAATGCCTCGGTTCGGCGGCGCCGATCGATCCCGAAGTGGGGATTCTGAGTTTCGATGACGAGCAGGGAAAGCCGATTGCCATCCTCTGGCATTTCACCTTGCACCCGACCACCAACTTCGGGTCGCAGTTCAGCGCCGATTATCCCGGTGTGGTCGCCGCCCGGTTGCGGGAACGGTTCGGAACGGCCACGGTGCCGATCTTCATGCCGGGCGCGTTCGGTGACATCAATGGCGTGGGGCCGGATACCATCCGCGATCATCAAGGTTACCGGATCATTGGTGATCAACTGGCAAGCGTGATCATTGGGCGGCTCGATCAGCGCAAACCCCGGCCGGTCGAGCCAACGCTTGGCGTGTTGAAACGCGAAGTCACCGTGCCGTTGCGGGATTTCACGGTCGACCAAGAAGCGCGCATCAAAGCCAGCCAATGGTCGCCAGAAGTGATGGATTACTTTCGCCGCGAACTGGAGTTGGTGCGGCAGGCCGGCAAGACGGAGGCGCAAACGCTGGTGCAAGCGTGGCGGATTGGTGACATCGGTTTTGCAAGTGTCCCGGGCGAGTTGTTTGTCGAGTGGGGCCTAAAAATCAAAGCGGAGAGCCCATTCCCGTGGACGTTCCCGGTGTATACGGGTGGGGACTGTTTGGGATACTTCGTGACGCAACAGGCATGGGATAGCGGCGGGTACGAGTCGCTCATCAACCGGTACGCAGTGGTCAGCGTCGAAGGAGTCGTGAAGCTGGTGGACACGGCGCAGCAATGCCTCGTTCAGTTGTGGAACAGTAAATGACGCCGGCAGATCAACAACGTTTCCCGCCACTCGCAATCACTTTGCGTAACAGCACACCTGCGG
>Ga0118677_10005579_pt1 | contig 21913 bp, 12 predicted proteins | sample AliMusrvi5mmetaG_FD_86154 | JGI IMG/M metagenome (GOLD analysis project Ga0118677, IMG submission 86154)
TTCGACGGGATGTCTGATGCGCTGGCTGCACGTGGAGGTTGATCGGCTGGCCTCCTTAAAAGCCGCTCAAAACAAACAAATGCAAACTCTAACGAGCTCGCACTGGCTGCTTAATTGACAGCCACGTCTGAACCCTGACACCTGCTGGGGGGGATGGCGACACCTTAGCAGGCTGGGCAAGAAGCCGGGTAACCGGGCCTCCCGCCGAGATCAAACAGGTTCCTAGGATGCGCAACGCGGCGTGAGAGCCCAGCCTGTCCGAAATCCCAGATCCCACGCTAAACGTGTAGATGCCCGTGTTGACGGCGTTTCGGACAGGGGTTCGACTCCCCTCGCCTCCACTGCCTTGATTTTCAATGACTTGTGAATCCTTGAGGCACTCATCGGTACGGTGGGACTGACGGCGCAGAGGTATCTCTTGAGGTTTGCCAGCGGCTTGCCGACGGAATCCTCGAACAGCCATTTCCGGGAAATAAGCTGCCACACCAGCATGTGACCGAAGACGGGCATCCGCTGCTTTTTGGCGAAGGCCACGACCTTGTCACCGCGCTTCAAGGTGAATTCCCAGCCGCCACCCACCATGTGCTGCGGCATTCCACAAAATCGCGACATGCCGCGCAACCTGCGGCGTTCCCCGGGGTTTGCCTTCTCGTATGAAAAACAATACACTCAGCTTGTGCGTCGCAGCAGCGGCGCTTTTCACCCTGCCAGCCATCAGTTTCGCGCAAGACGCGCCCGCCGGCACCCCCCCGGCGCGTGCCCCAGGTGGCGGACGCGGTACTCGCCTCACCCCAGAGGCGCGGCTCAAGCAAATGACCGAAACTCTCGGTCTCACGCAGGAGCAGCAGGACAAAATCAAGGCGATCATCGAGAAAGACGCGCCTGCGATGAAGGAACTCAGGGACAAGGGCTACACGAACCTCACGGAGGAAGACAAGACCAAGATGCGCGACTTGATGAAGAAACAGACCGAGGCAATCGATGCGGTGCTGACTCCCGAGCAGAAGGAGAAACAAAAAGCGGCGATGGAAAAACGCCGTGCCTCAGGTCGGCCGGCTGGCCAGCCCGCACCTGACCCAGCGAAGTAACTCCGCAATTCCAACAAACCGAACCAGGGCGGAAAGCATCTGCTTCCCGCCCTCTTTGTTATCTAGCACACCGGGCGCAAGCCGGTTTCTCGGCAACCTCTGCCACGCCAAGACGGTCGGGGTCATCGGCACCGGACGCATCGGCGAGGCCTACGCCCGCACCCACCGCCGCGACAATTCGCCTACGAGGTGAGCTTGCGGCGGCGTTTGCGGGCCAGGGGCACGCTGAGGCGCAGTCGGGTGCCGACACCCGGCTGGCTTTCGATGGCGAGGGTCGCGCCGAGCGCCTCGGAGCGCTGGCGCAAGGCGTGGAGGGTGGCCGGTCTTTCCAACCGCTCCGGCGCGATGCCCACCCCGTCGTCGCTGATGGTGAGTTGAAACTGGCCGGCGGTCACTGCGAGCTGGACGTCCACCTTTGAGGCGCGGGCATGCCGCATGATGTTATGCAGGGCCTCGCGGAAAAACAAGAACAGGTGACGGGTGTCCTCTTCGGGCAGTTCCACCTGCCAGGCCGCCTCGTTGGCGCCGAAGTGCCAGTCCAACGACTCGAGCATGATCGAACTGGTTTCCCGCAAGTGTTCAATGGTGCCAATGCGATGATCGCCTTGCGGCCGCAACAGCCAGACGATATCGCGCACGGCGCTGACGGTTTCCGCGGCGATGCGCTGGATGCGTTTGAGGTCGTCGGAGGGGCCGGAGCGTCCCTCGGCGAGGTCGGCGAACATTTGGATGCTGCCGAGGTTGCTGCCCACTTCGTCGTGGAGGTCGCCGGCGATGCGTTCGCGCACTTTGAGCAACTCGCGATTGGCGTGAATGCGATAGCGGATGGGTAGGACGATGGTCAGGAAGGCACCCGCCAAGCCCAGCAGCGTCAAGCCGGCCAGCCCCGCATTCCGCCATTGACTCACCAAGTGGTCGGTCTCGACGCGCAAATCGTGGCGGCGGGTTTCCAACTGCAAGCGCCGGTCGAGTTGCATGAGCCACTCGCGGGTGGGAACCAGCTTGCCGTCCGGTCCGAAGCCATCGGTGAGGGCGGCACTGCTCCAGTAGGCGCCTCCGGTGGCAAACAGGTTGGGCATGCCATCGGGCGAGCGCGCGACCTTTCCCAGTGCCACGTTCTTATCTCCGGCCAAGACCTCCACCTCGCTCAGGGCGAAAAACGCGGGGTAGCTTTCAAAAGCCTTCCATAGCTCGGTGGCCTCGATTCTAACATACCGGCCGCGGTGCGCGGCAAAGGGGATGACCACCGGATTGTGGCCGGGATTGCGCAAGTCGCGTTCGGCGACCATTGAGTCCCTGGTGGGGTCCGGGAAGTCACTGGTGTCAGCAACCGAAATCACCAGTTTGCGGGGAAATCCGAATCCGCTGGGCAGATCCGAGGTCGGTCGCTTGGCCGGCAGCAAGCGCACGGAATCCACCTCGAACGACTCGCCGAGGTCCACGGTGAGCGAGGCGGCTGCGTGGGCGTTGGCGCGGCCTTGGGAGAGCCAGCCGATGTTGCGGTGTTCGCCGGCGGGGATTTCGGGCAATCCCAGCGGCGTCTGACCATCGACGAGAAAGGCGTTGTTCCAATGCCAGGGTGCGGAGGGGGCGGCACCGCCGAAGTTGCGGACCTCGGCGCCTTGGGCGATATTGTGCTCCCCTTCGAAGACAAACGCCTCGGCCCAGGCATGGACGAAACTCCCTTCGCCATCGGCATCCGCCACTAACAGATCAGCCGAAATCCTCAAGCCCGCGGCGGCGACGGGCGGTGACACCGGATAAACAAACGGGTGTCCGCGCCGCACCGGGTGGCTGCGCGCGTTGCGTTCCCGCGCAACACAGGCCAGCACCTCGCCCTTGGCATCGACCAACTCGACGGTGAAGGCATCCGGCAGCCCGTACTCGGCGTCCAGGCCCCTCGCGTCGTAGCGTCGGGCCGGCACCAGTGCCACGAGATCCACGTCTGCGGTGGCGGCCCAGCGGACTTCAACGGCGCAGCGGGCGTCGTGCGCGGGCACCGCGTGAGTGTGAATGCTGGCGTAGCCGCCGGTGCCTCCTTGGTCGTCGATGGGGATGCGCGGCAATTGCTCCAACTGTGGCCCAATCTCCGCCAGCTCCTTGTCCATTTCCGCCAGGCGGTCGGAAAACGTCCGGGCCAGTCGTTCGTCCCAGCCGACCTCACCGGCCGCCGCGGCTTTCACCAGCAGGAGCGCCACGGCAAGCAACCTGAGATATACCGGGAGGCCATTCATGGGGAGGGGTATCTTACTGCCTCACGACTCGCGCCACGTATCTGGCGGCGGCCTCGCGGATGGCGGCGGCGACGTCGGTTTCGGGTCGGGCGAAGGGCGGGACGAACCACGGAAACGAGCCGATCAGATCGGTGACCACCGCCACTTCGCCGTCGCAGGAGTCCTCGCCGCAGCCGATGCCGATGGTGGGCACGGCGATTTGGCGGGTGATGGCGCGGGCGCTCGCGGCGACCACCGATTCCAGCACAATGGCGCAGACCCCGGCAGCCTCCAGCGCCTGGGCGTCGGCGAGCAAGGCGGCGGCCTGCTCGGGAGTCTTGCCGGTCTTGTGGTAGCCGCCTTCTTCGATGACACTCTGTGGCAGCATGCCGAGATGGCCGACCACCGGGATGCCCGCGGCGGTGATCGCGCGGACTTTTTCCGCCTGCCGGATGCCGCCTTCGAGTTTCACGGCTTCAGCCCCGGCGGCGACCAGGCGGCGCGAGGTGGCCAGCGCTTGCGCCGGCGTGTCGTAGGTGTGAATCGGCAGATCGCCGACCACCAAGGCGCGCGGCCTGACCCGCGCCACCGCCGCGATGTGGTGCAGCATGTGGTCGAGGGTCACTTGCGTGGTGTCCGGCATGCCCAGCACCACCATGCCGAGCGAATCGCCTACCAGCAGCACGTCCATGCCCACCTCGTCGAGTAGGCGGGCGGTGGGGTAATCGTAGGCGGTGAGGGCGGCAATCGGGCGGCCGCCTTTGCGGCGGCGCAGGGCTTCGGCTTTGTCGAGGGCGTTCACGGTGGCGAAGGCAGCGTAGCGTGGGAAAGCGGCGAGGACCATCCGCAAATTGGGTGAAGTGGCGGATTGAGCGCGATGACGGTTGCTGAAAACAAAAACCCCTCCGTTTGAGGCGGAGGTTTTTGGAAAAAGATGGCGACCCGTAAGGGAGTCGAACCCTTCTTGCCAGAATGAAAATCTGGAGTCCTAACCGATAGACGAACGGGTCGTTGGTCGCGGTGCGGGCGGAAGGAAACCGGAGGCGGGGCAGCTTGGCAAGGATATTTTGGAAAAAATCTTCGGCGTAGGCGCATTCGGCGGAATGGATGAGGGGTTATCCAAGGCCACCATCCAATCTCAGTACCGCGGTGCGAACAAGTGAAACGGACTCTCCACGATACGAACCGCCATCAATCTTCAGATAAGACATTGGTCGGATTCACGGTTCGCTAGCACCGTGCGCAATCGATTCCGCGGGCCCAAGCATGGGGCTCGGAAAGACCGGATAGGCCGCTGGATTTTGCTTTGCAGCAGGGCCGGGGCGTGGCATCATTACGCTCATGCTTTTCTCACCAGTGCGTTCTCTTTCGCTCGTCGCGATCCTCTGGGTCGGTGGCGGCAGCTTGTTTGCCCAAACCGTCGTCAAACCGCCGGCCGCCTCTTCCAAGATCGAGCCGGGGCTCGAGCTTGCCGTGAATTGGAAATGGTGGGTCGCGCCGCCGGAGAAGAAACCGTGGGGCATGCCACTGCCTGAAGCGCTGCAGCCGAAGACGCCCGGCACCCCAGCGCTCAAGGAGGTCCCGCCCGCTGAGGCGCGTCCGGAGACCTACGAGGTGAAGAAAGGTGACGCGATTATCAAGATTGCAAGGAAGTTCGGCATGACCGCCGCGCAGTTGAAGCAATTCAACGACATGAAGGACGACCGCATTGGCGTCGGGCAGGTGCTGGCCATTCCCACCCTCGAGCAGGTGCTCGCCATGGCCCCGCCGCCACCGGAACCGAAAAAGGAAGTCGCCGGGAAGAAAAAGCCCGACAAGCCGGTGGGGGTTGTGGACCCCGATCTGGATCCGGGCACCGAGGCGCGGCGCGAACTCGAAAACGTGCTCCAGCAGGTGTTCCTCGATCGGGAAATGTTTTCGCCGGGCCTGATCGACGGCAAGACCGGCCCGACGTTCCAGAAGATCCGCCAGGTCTATCAGAACACGCACAAGGAAGCCTCGGACCCCGGCTTGCTGCTAGCGAAGGCCGAGGCCGCGCTCAAGCAGCCTTACACCCACTACATCCTGCGCGCCGATGATTTCAGGTTCATCAAACCCGCCAAGGCCGAGCTGGTGCCGGTCCGCGGCGGTGGCGAATCATCCTCCGCCAAAAGGAAAATCCCCAAGGCCGGCAACCTTGCACCAGCACTAGCACCTGTCACGATTGACAAGCTGGTCGCGGCGGACTTTCTCGGCTACACGAGCGCATGGGAATTCGTCGCAGAGCGCTTCCATTGCGACGAGGCATTCCTGCAACGGATCAATCAACAACTGAAAGGAGCGCCCGCCGTCGGGACCGAGTTTGAGGTGCCCAACGTCATCCCGTTTGAAATCGAAAAGGCCCTCGACCCACCGCTGCAGCCCGCCGCCGATCCGAAGAAGCCCGTCACCGCCGCGGTGGTGGAATTGTCCCGCCTGGAAATCTCGTGCGACGGCAAACTCATCGCCGTCATGCCGCTGGCCTCGGCGCGCCCGGGCCTTCACGGCCGTGGCTCATGGACCGTGCTCGATGCCATCGCGCAGCCGCGCATGGCGACCAAGCGAGAACCGCGTGAGACCCCTAAGGCAAAGCCTCCGGTGCCGGGTGATGAAAGTCCGGCCGCCAAGCCCGTCATCGAGCCACCGCTGGAAAAGGAGCAATTCCTCGCGTCCGGACCTAACAATCCTGTCGGCGTCATCTGGATCAACCTCGCCAAAACCGGCAGCACCGAGCCCTTGCCCTACGGCTTGCACGGCACCAGCATCCCCGCGCGGATGGCCACCCAGCAAGGCATCGGCGGATTCCGCCTCGCCAACTGGGACGTCGCCCGCGCCGCGCGCCTGATGCCCGCTGGCACCGCCTTGCAGTGGAAGGCGCATTGACGGCGTCGGTCAATTCCTGCCAAAACGAATCTCCAAGGTCGGACGACATCGCATCGTAGCAGTCAAGGAACGCCCGAAGCTCCCCTGGCACTTTGGGGTGTCCTAAGTGAACTGGCGATTCGCGGCAACTGTGCGGCAGCTAGCCGTGAGTGCCTGGAGGGCGCGAATTCCCTTGGCTGCTCGAATCACCAGACAAAGCGAATTCCAACAGAGTATTTCCGTCAACGGAACGGTTTGGCGGCGTCGATGGTGGAAGAGGAATAATGGCATCAACACGTCCTCGGGCAGGTGACGGTCTGCGGCGCGGCGCCGGTGAGGGTGTTAGAGGAGTCGAAGCTGAGTGGGTCACCGCGCTGTCAGCGTGCCGCCTGGCGCAGCACGATGGGAACGTAGCCGAGTTCCAGGCCCTTGGGCGGCGTGACCAGCAGGGCCGGATCGAGCGTCACCAGCGTGCCGTGACTGGGTGGGGCCATGTAATCGCGGCTGATGGTCCAGTTGGCGTGGATTTTTTCCACCAGCGCTTGCAGTTTCGCCTTCTTTTCCCCGCTCCAGGCATACTGCTGGAACGCAGGCTGATCGACGAAACGGAACCACGCGTAGGTCGCCACCGAGCCGTCTGTTAGAGTGACGCTGAACGGGCCGGTTTTGGGCCCCGGCTTGCCCCACGCGCCGGTGCCCGGCGAAGTGTAGGGCGCGCCCGGCTCCGCCAAACGGAATTTGTGCTCCTGCAAGCGCGTTGCGGCAGGCACCTCCGCTGCCGCCACAGCGACGCGCTGGCCGGCGACCTCTTTGTAATACTGGGGAAACACGCCCTTGGAACTGATGGGACTGCTAGACCATTGCAGGCCCCACGCGTTGCCCTCGAATACCTTGGTGTCCACGACGCGCTCGATGCCGGCGGCTGGTTTCCCGGCCTGGGTATAGTGCGGGCTGCGCGTGGTTAGGGTGGACTTCCAGACGCCCTTGGCATCGAAGCGTCCGGAGCAGGGCGCGCCACCGTCGCGCCAGCGCTTGAAGTCATCGTAGAGGGCCGCCTTGGAATAGTAGGTGACGTCCTCCACGAGGAGGGTTCTGCCCTGGGCATCGACCGGAAACTGTAGCTTGGGAATCCTCGTGTAAACCGTCCCGTGCGAGTCCTGGGTCTCCAGGCGCGGCACGGTGTTGATTTCCATGGCTCCGCCGCCCATTTCGCCCGCACGCGCGTCGAGCCCGCGCCCGTGGAGATATGGATCATTGAACAGCTTGCCGATCTTGCTCCAGGTTTCAGGAATGTAATAGGCAATCGGCCCCTTGAAGTTGGCTGCGCTCAAAAAGCAGGTCCAGCTCTGGTCGCCGGTGGGCGGGTCGCCAGGGGTGGCATCGGTGAAGGGTAACGCCATCCACGTGTAGCCCAGAAACTGACCGTTGGGATTGCCTTGGAATGGCAGGGCATCCGGCGGTATCAGCAGCCGGTTGCTCAATTGGGCGATGCCCAATCGGTTGTCAGGCAGCGCCTCGTTGCTGTGAAAGAACGACCATCCCGGCGATCCGACCTCATAGTTATAGCATTCGGGTGTGGCGTTCATGCTGAATTTCGGCGGGCCGTAGCGGAAATGGTTGCCTCGCCAATAACCCAGGCCGCCTTCCACGGTTTGGAACACACTGCTCCAAGTGGGTCCCCGGTCCGACCATTTCCGCGCCAGCGTGCCCTCCGGTGCCAGCGGCCTGTCCTTGTCATCGGAGTTGTCGGGCAGGATCCAGGTGCCGGGCAAACCTATCTGAAAGTCGGCAAGCGGTTGATCGATCAGCGGCCACACCGCAGAGTAGAAACCCATGCCCGCACTGAATTCGGAATGCGACGGCGGGCGGCTCGCATCATAGCCGATATAACCATACAGGCCGCCGGATTGCTCTTCGATCTTGCCGCTCGCGGCACTTCTAGCATCCTTGGCCTCCTGTCGCGCCTGCGACCAGGACAATGCAGCGAGCATGACAAGCGGCGTGACTGGAATTCTCATGGGGAAATTGGCCCGGGGTTTGCAGGATAGGGTACAACGGTTGCTCATGCTGATATTTCCACTGAAGCCACTGAAATCCACTCAGAACACGGATTTTCAAATATTCAGTGGTTTCAGTGGAGGCGAAGCCTCGCTGGAGTCCTTGAAACAACGAATGTGTTGTTGTTAGGTCGAATTCTTGCTCTTGCGTCTTGCAGTCTTGGGTCTTGGGTCTTGCGTCTTGGGTCTGAGGCGAAGCCTCGCTAGCAAAATGGCGGGACTTGACGCGTCAGGTGCCGCGGTCACAGTCCGCCGAAACTCACATGGTCATCGAAATCGAGCCACTCAAACCATGTCGCAAGGTCCTCGCGTTCCGCGCCGCCGGCTTTTTCGATCTCACCGCTGATATAGCCGCGACTGCCGTTGTCGCCTGGCGCGGCGCTTTCGCGGAAGCGGCTCCACGCGTCGATCTCGTGGTCCGCACGCTGGATGGGCGCGTTGGCCTGGATCCAGGCGAGCAGGGCACCGTCGCGGAGGCCTTTCGCGACCTCGCTCTTGAGCGCTTCCGGATCGATGCCGGTGAATGCGAAAAAGCGCTGGTCGAGCGGACAGGCGTAGTTGTAATCACCGTTTCTCCCGGCGAGCACGGCACGGCACTTGTCGAGAATGCGCGGCAGGATGACATAGCCGCCGAGGCGCACGCGGGCGCTGCGCGGCGGACGTTGGGTGAGGTCTGAATAGTTCATGGTCACCCAATCTGACCAAGAATCCGGGGAATGCAAATGGAATCATGTTCCCGCAATCACCTGCAGTTCCTGATAGGCGGAGTTCTCCCCGCCGATTTCGCCGGTCACGGGTGACACGGTCCAGACCAGCCAGCGGTAAGTGCCCAGTGGCTTGCCGTCGCTGCGGCGGATGCTGGTGGCGACGTATTCCTTCGGCTCACTCGCGCGGGTATCGACCGCCATGATCGGCGTGAACAGCGCAGAGTCTGCGACATTCCATCCCGGATCGGTGGCGGCATTGCTGCCATAGACGATGTAATTCTGCTTGGCTCGGTTCCTGCCGCTCGCGGTGAACGTGTTAATCCGGGAGATGCCCTTCGGATTCGTTAGATCGAGCTTGTAGGCACCGTTGGTCACTCCGTTGGCAAAGATCGGGCCGCCCCCCTTGGCAACCTTGCCGTCAACCAGCGCGTCGAGCGGGCCGTCGCGGACGGGCGGTCCGCCGGAGGAAATCCTCGCCGCCACCCCTGCTGACGCCATCGGCACCTGCTTGAACCCGGTGTCGGCCTGAGTCTCCATGACAACATAAGTGTAGTCGCTCACCACAACAGTCGTTTGCTTCCCCTTGCGGATGAAAGCTATATCCAGCTTCCCGCCGGCGGCCTTGTCCGCCAGCGACCACACTTCATCAATCGTCTTCACTGGCGCAGTGTTGCAGGCGATGATCACGTCGTCCCTTGTCAGGCCCGCCTTGGCCGCATCACTGCCGGCGGGCGCATCGAGCAGCAACACCCCGCCGTCACTTGTTAGGCCATAGGTGGAACGGTCTGCCGCGCCGGCGATGTCACGGGCCTGTGCCTGCCACAGCAATTTGGCCGCTGCATTGAGTTTGGGAATCGGTCCCGAGAACGTCAGTTTGATCGGGTAGGCGTTGCATTCGTACGGTGCCTTGGCCGGCAGCTTGATCTGCAAGGACGTCGCATCCTGGCTATAGGTCAGTTTCTCGGCCGAACCTAACAGCGAAACGCTCTGCAAACTCCTGAGGTCGATGCGGTTCTTGTTGAGGGTCTTGATTCTCACCGTCGCGCTGTCGCCGGGCCAACCGAGGGGAGTGACATAGAGAATGTTATTCGCCTTGTTGCGGGTGAAACGGATGTCCGCGGCCGAGCCGCTGGAAATGCCGTTGAAGTTCCTCTCGCCCTCGCCGAACGTCTCCCAGGTGCGCGTCGAGAAAACGGCCTCGCCGATCAGATCGAAGTCGTGCGCCATGACCTTGAGCATGGTGATGACCTCCTCCTCCAGCTCGCCGTCACCGGTTAGAGGCACGTTCAACAGCAGGTTGCCATTCTTGCTGACAACGTCGATCAGCGTGTGGACGATTTCAAAGCCCTTCTTGTAATCCTTGTTGCGATTGCGCAGCCAATACCATTCGGCACCCATGGTCTTGTCCGTCTGCCAGAAGTTCTCCTGCAGGGTGCCGGGGAATTCAAACTCGAAATTCTCGGCGCCGATCGGGCAGCCGCCCTTGAAATTGGCCACCGCCTGCAGATTGCCGCCATGCTCGTGTAGGCTCTGGTTGTAGAGGTGCGAAACGATCGTATAGCCGGCCGTCTTGAAGGGCGGACCGCCATCGGTGTAATAGAGGTCGGGATGATACCTATCTATCAAATCCAGCATCCGGTCCAGGAAGTTCTGCTCAAAGGCCGGCGGCCCCACATCCTGCGGTCCCTCGTATCCCGGGTCGCTGCTCTTCCATGGCACGCCGTAGAGATCGGAGAACTTCGGGTCCTGGCCGTCGTAAGGCACTCCTGCCAGAGGCCCGGTCTTATCGGCGCCGTGCGACGACTGCAGCCAGCGGAAGCTTCTGGCGACGTGGGAGGCCACGCCGAAATGCAAGCCGTTGGCCACGGTCGCCTTCTGCCACATCCCGCACACATCCTTGCCGGCGGTGGCCATGGAATTCCAGCGCGGCTGGAATTTGGAATCCCACATGTCGAAGTTGTCGTGGTGGGCGGCGACGGGAACCACGTAGCGCGCACCGGCCTGCTTGTAGAGCTTGACCAGCCGGTCGGCCTGGGCCTGATCGAACTTGGGCGCCGTGAAAAGCTTGCATAGATCCTTGTATCCGAACTTCGAGGGATGCCCGTACGTGGCACAATGATACTTATATCCCTCGCTGCCCTCCTCATACATCCAGCGGGCATACCAGGTGGAGGCCACACCCGGAATGCTCTCCGGCCCCCAGTGCATGAAGATGCCCAACTTGCCGTCAATGAACCATTCCGGCACCTCAGCCTGCCTCAGCGATTCAACACTCGGCTCATACTTGACCGGCCCCTTGGCCGCCGGTTCGGCCGCGCGGAGCGACGCCATCGGCGCTAACAACATGGCGGTCGTCCCGCAGAATTTCACGATTCGTCTCTTCATTGGATCTTTTGTGTTGTGTCCCTAACTTCCACCCCCGGAATCCTGCCCCCCGAGACCTGAAACGCTCCCGCCGACGCGTTTCTTTCGCCCCATGGCGCGCGTCCCCTATCCATCGTGGCGTCGAGTGGCAGGCTCCATTTGACGAGAACCGCTATATTTCCAAGTCCAAGCGGGCCGGCTGTCCGGGCCGAAATCTGGCGCGCTCATGCCCACCCGAAAAGCCACAAGCCTCATCTCCACAAGGAACGTCGGCCGGAAGACTTGATCGACAAGGTGACAGGCGCCGAACTCGGCATCGATGAGCCCGATCTGCTCATCGCATCTGTGGCCATCGCCCACAATTTCATTCTTGTCACCAATGACCAGAACGCAGGGATGGAACGCGTCAAACAAGCCGCCGATGTCGTCGCCGGCCAGGGTGGCTTCCCATTCTCGCTGCGCACCGAGAACTGGCTGCAAGGTTAGAACTCATCGAACGGCCCTTGGCCTTCCACACCGTAAAGTTTCTCGGCGGACCAACTGACGGCCCGTTCGAGAATGGTGAGGCAGTCCTTCGGATCGGTGGCGAAAGTAAGCTGCGCACTCGGGCGGAGGTATGGCGGAGCTTCGAGAGAAAGGCGCTTTGCCCATTCCCGCACTTCGACGACAAGCTCCTGACTCAGTGATTCGATGTTATAGGTGGCGCGTTTGAGCTCCATGCACTGCTGCGCAAGACCTGCTAACTCGGATTCTTGTTCGGCCGTAGGAATTATAACTGGGATTTGGCGAGTATCGTTGATCTCAATGTCTTGGTTGTGCTTGACGAACTTCTTCAAAACGAAGCTACAGATATCGGAGTTAAAAATCGCCATCAATGCCTCGGGCTTCATTATTCCGAGCAGGGGCGTCAAACGTGGACCGCTAGCATCGAAAACACACGGTTCTTGGAACCGGCTCTTCATTGGGACGTGATTGGCATGCAATGACCAAGTGACGCCTGCCGTGAAGTAAAGATGAGCATTTCGCATCACTGGCATGTTTGGCGCACTCTTACCACTGTTACCGAATAGAAAGGCAACATCGTCTTGAGTCCACTGAATAAAAAGCGGCTCATTGTCCAGCCATCGGCTACCATCAGGATCGCCTTTGCGAAATGGCACAAAGATTGCCTTTCCAGCCAGCCCTCCGTAAATTGTTGCGATGCGAGTGACATCGGATGGATCATCGTAGTTCTCGCTTGAACGCAAACCCAATGCACTGCGTGGAATCAGCGATTTGCCTCGCCGAGCCGAATTTTCAGAGGTGAACCAGCGCTGAATGTGGCCGCACAATTCGCAAAATGCAGAATCGTCTTTCGCCGCCTGTTTCACCAGCTTCTCTAGATTCGTTTCCAATTCCCCTTGTTTCCAGAAATCAGAAAGATGAGGTTCCGTTTGCCAGTGCTTGAGCAGATGCCTGCGCCGTGAGTCAAAGGCAAATCGATAATCGCTAGCCTCTGCGATGAGGTTTCTTGGCACAATCCGGAATAGATCCATCTTGCCGAAGCCTAACTGCACAGGGGAAAATTGAGCGCGAAGGTCATGCACGGTAGCTTCCCAAGCGGCACGTTGTTTTGCCGGCGGAAGTTTAGGATCTCCACCGTGATGATAAAGCCGCTGTTTATAGATGTTTCGCGTGCGGTCATCATCAACCCAACGCAGGTGCCAAGCATCCGCTTTTTCGGCGAGCTTCTTGGCTTGTTGTGTTCCTTCGCGGTAGCCAATAAAGCGAGCATTGTTAGCGGTGCGCATCCCCTGGCCCCCCTCGGCGATGAGTCCGACAAGCGTGACATCGCCGGGCCTCAGACTTTGGTGATATTCACGAAGCGCGGGCAGGTTATTGGCGAACTTGGCGGATGTCTCGATGCGCTCCCACCACACGGCCATAAGGTCTTTGACGGGTTGATTGAACCGCTGCAGCAGGCGCAGCGTCCCGGATTGCGGCTCGAAGAAAGCCCGTTTGTGCGCCCAGGGGTAGAGATGTTGGGGTAGTCGATGCACCCGTAGGCTACCGACTTCGGCATGATGGGCGGAGAAATGTTCCTGGATATTCACGTCGGTGAATTCACATTTTTCCCAATCCACGTTGTCGCTGCCCAGATCCGGCAGATCGATTTCGGGTGTGCTGCGTTTTCCATTTGGCAACCATCGCGGTCGGGCCTGAATGAAAGTCATGTGCGCGGTTGGGTCGATTTGTCCGCGTTGGGCCACGAAGATCGCGGCATCCACGGTGGCATTGAACGGATCGCACTGCCCGAGATAGCTGATTGTGTTAGATTGCAGCAACTCACGCATGCGTTCTTTCGTACCGAGAGTGAAGAATGTGTCCGAGACGATGAATCCGAAGCCGCCGCCGGGACGCACCAGCCGGAAGCCTAGATCCGTGAAGTGTACGTAAAGGTCGTCGGCGTAGCCAAAGCGATGGGTTAGCAACTGGCGTGGATCGCCGCCGCCGGTCTGCGTTTGATTGGAGATATAGGGCGGATTGCCGAGGATGGCGTCAAAGCCAGCGCGTTTCGCCGGCAATGGCTGGCCATCCTCGTTGAAGAACACGCCGGGGAACCGCAGGTGCCAGTGAAATGCCTGGTGCCGTTGCTGGTAGGAATCCAGCATGTCGGGCAGTCTTTTGGCCAATTCCTGGGCACGGACTGTATCAGTGGGATCGAGATCGTCGGGGCGATACGTCAGGCGCTGTGAGAGAAGATAATCATCGGGAGAGAGGGGCATGCCGTCGGCGATTGCCAGCCATAGATCCGCAGTCGTTAGCAAGGTATCGAGGCTGCCTTGTGCGCGGCCCCATGCTTTCTCCAGATCCTTGATGCGGTCGAGTTCGGTATTGGGCTGGCTCTCGATGCGGGTGGCCGTCTGAATCACCTCGGCGAGCTTCGCACTGAACGCGTTCCGTAGATCGAAGAGTTGATCATCGCCCATGCTTGCGGTGGGAGCGCGGTCGAGTTGTTGGGGCTCCGCATAAAGCAGCGTGTTGCCATGCATGAGGTGGTGATCGAGGAAATTGAGAGGCTCGTCCGTAGCGATGCAGGTGAGCCAAAGTGAGAGCTTTGCCAACTCCACGGCCATGGGGTTGAGGTCCACCCCGTAGATGCAGCTTTCCACGACTCGCCGCCGCCAATACGCGATTTCCGCATCGTCCTGCTTGAGACCGGGACTGACGGGAATCAACTTGCGCTTCTTGATTTCAGATCGGGACGCCCCACCCTTGACGACTTTTTCCGTTTTTAGTTTAGTGGTTGGATGTTTGAAGATTTCTTCTGATAAATACTCGGTGGCACGCACCAAGAAGTGGCCGGATCCCATCGCCGGATCGCAAAGATCGAGAGCGAGAACCGCACGGGCGAACGCATCGTTCTTTGTGGCCTCATCGCTTTTGCCAGTCAGGGCTTCTTTGACATCCTGGCATTGCTCAATTTCAGCGAGTAGAGGGCGCAGGGTTTGGCGAACCAAAAAGAGAACGACCCAATCGGGAGTGTAGAAAATACCCTGACGGTGGTTTTCACCGCTTTGGTTCTTCAGGACGAGGGAATCGCTATTGCGTTCATCGACCTGGAAGTGAGCGCCTAGCAGCCCTTCATAAATATCGCCAAGCTGGCGGACCTCCAGGGTCGCATAATCAATAGCCTCCTCGGTCGCGAGTGTTTGCTGGGCTTGGCGGCCCGAGGCAGGCGGCTGGGCGAAAATCAACTGCCGCAGGATATTCGCGAGATCCTTGTCACCAATTCGCCAGTCATCGATTTCCGGTGCGAGACTGGTTCGCTTGTTTAGGTCGAATAGCCCGCCATTGAATCGGGTGACGCTTGCAAGCTTGTTCCTTCTTTCGTCCGCGCCGTCGATTAGCCCGAAAAGGTCGAGTAAGCCCGTGTAAAGGCGGCTGTCATCGTTGGACGGGAACTCCGAGCGGTCACGCAGCTTCCCGACGAAGCGCTGAAGGCTGAAATTATCCCGATAGTAGCTATCCCCTCCCAGTCGTTCGCGGCGGATTGGCAGGAGGTCGCGGCTTTCCGCATAAAGGACGAAGAGCAACCGATAGAGAAAAATGAGGCTGTGGTGGTAAACCTGCTCGAGGTCGCCATCCGTGATTTCGTTGCGGGGTTCCCGGCGGAATGCCGAGCCTAGATCTTCCAGGACATTGAAGACCCGGTTGCGCAAGTTGGATTCGAGATCGGACTGAGCGGTAAGCGACTGCTGCTGGATCTCGTCGAGAAGGATGTTTCCAGCAGTGTCACGGACAAATGAGTCCGAACGGAAAAGGGCGTAGAAAAGCTGGAAGGACTCGAGATCGCAAAACGTCTCATTCTGGGCCAAGTTGAAGGAGAAATAGGCGTCCCGAGATGATTTCTCAGTGTAAAGGCGCCATTCGTTGCCATTGGTTAGGATCGCCCAGTCGAAGAAGCGTTTGCCAGTGGCATCGCGCGCGTACGCGAGGTAGTCTTGGATTTGTTGACTTGGGAACCAGCCGGGCGTCTCGATGCGTGATACATCGTCAAGGTTGTGTTGGCAGCGTTTGGCTTCAAGTACCGTGGCGCTGGCTCGATAAATATCAGTGTCAGTTCCAGCCGCGGCCGCAGTGAGAGTTTCGCTTTGGGTGAAGAGGCAGTAATCGGGGCGCTTGCGGGTTTTGACATGCTTTTCTCTCGGCATGTTGGACTCTGTCAGGAAATGCCAACCGAGATGTCGAAGAACGGGATCGATGAATTGCGTCCGAGTGAAGGCCTCGTTTTGCTTGCGCAGCGCGGAGTAATTGTCGCTCCAAAGCTTGCGGATTTTGTCGTAAATCTCTCTGACCTCAGTTCTGCTTGGGAATTCCTGGCGTTTTCGGAAATGGCTGCGGATGTATGGCGCGGAAAACACCCCACGGTACTCCTCGACGTGACCATTCTGAGACAACGGCAGGGCCAGGGTCCCTTGGTCCGGTATGAGACGTTTTGGTTGTTTCCGCTTGGGTGATTTTGCCATGGATGTTTGGACACGGGGAGACTACACGGCGGAAGCCGGCAAGGGAAGCATTACCGATGGCGAATGGCACGGCCCCTGCTCTGGCACCCGTTCAGGGTGCTGAATCGTGTGTGGGCGCGGTTCCCGGGGTCTTCGTCGCGTTGCTCCTCGACCCCGGGCTAATGGCTTTCATCCCTCCGGGATTGGGAGAATTGGCGTGGCGGGCGTTGGCGTCTGGAGAGGAATCGCGAAATGGAGCAACGACGTTATTGTCGTATCTTCGTCTGCCTGGCGAGGAAGAGGAAGAAAGGACAGTAAGGTCCCTGCTCCTTATGTCGCGGGGATAGTCTATCGCGTTCCGGCCGCGTCACTGGGCTTCAATTCGACGAGAGCTTCGGCGAAGGCTTTGCCGATTTGGGCGAAGGTTTTCGCGGAGCCAAGGTAATGGTATCCGGCATTGGACGCGCCGCGCTTCCACAGGGCTGCCTCCGCTGGAGAGATCAGTTCGGTTTCTAACTTCTTGGTTTGGGCCTCAGCCTCTTCCTTGGTCAACTTGCCGTCTTTGACTTGCTTGTTGAGCGACTGCTTGTTGGCTCTCACCTTGCCCATTTTTGTCTGAATGGCGTCCAGGGTATCATCCCAGAACGGGGCGGTCTGCACCGCAACAACGTTGCCCTTGAACTCGGGAAGCGATGCCGGAGCCGCCATCGCCGCGCGAAAGGCTTTCATGCCGTCGGAGGGATGGTTCCCTTCAATGCCCATGACGCCTATGACAACCGGCATTTTAGGGGCATTGATATCCTTGCGCACGTCGCAAATCAAATCGGCAAGCCACTCACCGTACTTGACATAGTCAGGTGCCTTCGCGCCCGGCTGCGTGTAAACACTGCCGCTGACCAGGTCGTTGAATCCCTGGAACCAGACAAACCCCGCGACCTCATAGCCCTGCTTCGGGTCGTAGTCCGGATAAACGCGCTTGATGTCCTTGAGCACATGGTTCACATGATCCACCATGTAGTGATAGTATTTGCCGGTATGTTCCAGCTTCTTCTTTTCCCATTCGACCTGCGCTTCGGGCGTTCCCGCCTTCTCAAAGTTCGCTTTCCGCAACAGATCGTGGGCGTTGAGTTCGTAAGGACCGGCGCTGTGCGGACGAAAATCGGTGTTGAGGTCCTTGCCGCCCCAGGCAGCCTTGATGAGCAAAATCGGCTCCTGCACCGCCTTGCCCATGTAAATGCCAAACGTGAACTCCGGCCCAATTTCGCTGCCCGGCTCTATGGGATTGCTCCGCGCGCCGTAGCCGGCTGTCAGTTTGCCGACGCCTTCGCCGTTCGGTTTGTTGCCAAACGCATCCCCGGTCAGGTAGGAAATCCACACGTTATCACAAACCTTCGGCTTGCCGTCCGGCCCGAGCATTTCCTTCAACATCGGAGCGGTTGCGGGATCGTCGCCGATATAGTCAAACGTCGAGACCTTGGCATGGCCTTCCATGTTCGACTGCCCGACGAGGATGAAGACCTTGAGCGGCTTCTTTTGCTGCTCCGCCCATGCCTGTCCCGCCGTCATCACGACGGCCGCCAATCCCGCGACCATATACCGATGCATGTTTTTCATGTTGTTTGTTGATGTGATCTCACTTCCCGCCTTGAATCGGCACATCGCAGAATGTCAGCGCGGTAATGGCGTTGGCACCGAAGATCAGGTCGTTCTGGTTCCAGTTGGGGGCTGGATAGGTGATTTTCGTTGCGGTGGAGGGAGCTTTCAACTTGAGCGTGATCACGTTGCCGCTCACCGTGCCCGAGACGACCTTGTCCCGCTCCCCATCAAGACAAAATTGGTGAGCCAGCGCATCCAGCCAGATCACCGGTTGGTCGAACTCCAGAGTGATGGTATCCTTGGCTGCGCTGGCATAGCCTGCTTTTTTGAGATTGGGGGCGGTGACGGATTCGGCGACCTTTCTGCCATAGATATCCCGCTCGATCAGGGGCTGCATCAAGGTCGCAAATTCCGCCCAGCCGGCCAACGGATAATGGCAGGTGCCGGGCGGCTTGATGCCCAGTGTCGGCATGACATCCAGATTCGAGAACAGCCGCGTCAGGGTCCGCTGCATCTCGCGAATCATGTTGCCGTCGCCCATGGAGCATGCGCCCGGCCAGATCTGGAAGACATAGTAATGCCGGATGTTGGGGAAATCCTCTTTCCACGCGGCCGACATGTCCACGAAGTATTGTTGATAGGATTTCCAATCGTAATCGCCGGTGGGCCCCGCCATCCCCTGGTTGTTCTCACCCTGGTGCCACAGCACGGCGCGGATGCCGTGGGTCAGCCGGGCCTGCTGCACGCGCCATAACATCCGGCCGTAAATGGTGTTCAAGTCGGTGGGATTGGCCTCATTGCGCTGGTGTTGGTCGATGCGGGTGCCACCCGCCGCGCCGTTGATGATGAAGATCGGCACCTTGTTGCTCGCCACCAAGCGTTTGGCGAGTTCCATGCCCCAATAGCCCAACTCCGCCTTTTCGCCTTTCTCGGCCTTCCAGACCGGCAGACACCACAAGTTCTTGTGCGGGCCTTTCGGGTCGCCCTCCGGCCGGCCATAACTGCGGATCCATTCGCTGGTGTCAGCCGGTGACTTCTCACCGGTATCGGTAGCCAGCGCGTTGGACTGTCCGTCTATCAGGAATGCGTCGCCGCAGACCAGGTTGGTGACGGTACGCGCCACGGTTTCGGCGGTCCCGGTCTTCGTTCCAAACTCCACCTTGTATTTGATCAGTCCCGGCTTGAGTCTAACGGTGAACGCATAGGCTTTATCCGCGGTGGGCTTCGCGCTTTCGGTTTTCATCAGCTTGTCGTCCGCATAGATTTTGAGAAACACCGAGTCGGCTGGCTGGTCGAGGGTGCCGTTGTAATAAAGCGTGCCTTCGTTGTTGTCATCCCTGGCATAAAACTGACCGTCCTCGGGCTGCTCGTCCTTCTCGGGTGTCCGCTGGATCCACGGATCGCTCGTGGGTTCGGTCACTTGAAGCGTGGTCGTTGCCTCGCGAGGGGCTCCACCGTTGTGGATCACCGCCTTGACGGTGAGCGGGCCGGAGAATAGCGAGCGCTTGAGAAGCAATCTATCAGGGGCGACCTGTTTGATGACCGCTCCGCCGGAGGCCGTCCATGTGGTATGCAATTCGCCCGCGTTCTTCGCCTTCATCGCCGCGAGATTGGTGATATCCGGAACCACCTCGATGGCATCTCGGCCGTTCCATTTCGTGGGCGCTTTCAGGGTGAACACCGGCTCGGGAATCGTGTCCTTCACGGTCACGGGAATATCCTTGGTCTTGACCCCGTCGGCATACACCGCCTTGACGCGCAAGATATAGGAAGTATCAGCCTCCACCCGCCCGGCGTCGATGGTGTAGGTGTTCTGATCCACCGCTACCACGGTTTCGGCGCCATCGCGTTTGACAATCCAATACAGCTTTTGGGCGCCGCCGGCCTTGGCGGTGACGCTCGCGCTTTTTCCCTCATCCACCTTGATGGTGGCAGCCGAGACCGAAAACTCATTGCCCGGTTGTGGCAGGGTGCCGACCAGGGTTTGCAAGGGGTTCTGGTTTTGATAGGTCAATTGGATCCAATCGGCCGAGCGGGTCACCTTGGAGATGCGCACCTCATCGACGTCACAATCGCTTTCCCAATTGCGATACCAATTGCCGACAAACATGCGGCAGGGATTCTTGAAATCCATGGCGGCCTTGGTTGAGGCGACGAGCTGGCCGTTGACATACGCCTTCTGGGTGCCATCCGTCGCGTAGGTGTGTACCACATGATACCATTGGTTCAAGGCAACCGGGCCGGGGCAATCGACGCCGCAACTGATATGCAGCGGACTGAGCACGCCGATGAGCAATTTGCTGCCACTGCCTTCGACGCCCCAGCAGACAAAGCGGCTGCCCCAGGGTCCCGGCAGCTTGTTGTCCTTGAACCAGAGTTCGGTGGAGGATGGGCTATTGCCGCTGGGGTAGTTGGTGATGTTCTCGCCGCCAATGACCCCGGGCCGGCCATACACGAAATTCATGGCCTTGCCGATCATGCCGGGGCACGCCGTCGCACCAAGATTGGTGGGGGAGAGGGTGCCGACCTCATCCTTGGGGTCCTTTGGATCGTTCAGGTGCATGACCGTGACATATCCGTTGGACTCGTTGAAGACCGCCTTGCCATTGGATTCGCTCGCGGCGTCGGGCTTGCCCCAGTGCAATTTGATAGCCTGCCGCGCATTGCCCTTGATGAGTGGGATGCGCACCCATACGCTGGCGTTGCCGGCGGCCGCATCCCACTCTTCGATCTGATAGGACAGCGGCTTGCCCGCGCCGGAGAAGCGGATGTCATCGCCATTGGGCTTGGCCTGGCTGAAATCAAAGCTGCCCTTGTTTAGCCGCACCAGCAGTGGGAAGTTCTCTTCCGAGGCGGACGCAGGCAGGTTGGCTCCGTCCGGCGTGGTGAGCAGATAGAGCGGCCCCTCATGCTGCCACCCCGGATACTGGGCAAAGGCGTGAGGCGCGAAGCAAGAGAGCAATGCGGCGGCGAATCGTGCTGTCTTGTAGTTCATTGTGCTCCTTCTTGCTTCAAACGTGGTACTTCCATATCAAAGTCGGGTCTCACTTCCCGCATGCCGGTGGTAAGCGTCCATCAGCGTCTTGAAGGCCGGGTGGGCACCGGATTTGTCAACCAGCGGTGACGACGTGTAGCCGTTAGCCTTTTCGAAATCGATAACCACCTCCGGCAAAGCGAAGTGGAAGTACTCCATGCCGGGGAAGATGTCGGCGGGTAGAGTGTCCAGGTGTTTGATCAGGATTTCCAGGTACTGCTGCTGGGCGGCTTTGGTCTTTGGGATTTCCCAATGCGATGACCATTCGCCCAAGGCGATTCTGGTGCCCATGACGGCGGAATACTTGCGGATAAGTGCAACAAGCTCTCTCGCTTCACGTTCCATGCGTTCCGGGCTTTCGTCTTTGCCGAAAATTCCAGCGTACCAGTCCGTGCTGATGAAATCCAGGCGTTTGGCAAGCTCCGGTGTAAACTGGTCGCGGATTCTTGCCTCGCCACCGCAGACAGATTCGGTATGCAAGAGCGTAAGCCTCGTGGTGCGGCGGAGTTCATCGACGAAATCGCAGGCCAGGCGAAGATACTGCTGGTATTTCTTTGTACCTTTTTCCCAGCCAAGCTTCTTATTGGTGAAGCTGCTGTCGCCTTCGGCGAAAGTCGAAATGAGGTCCCCATCTCGCAGCATGCCCGGGCACAAGTCCACCCAGAGATGCTTCAGTTCGACGAAATACTGGTTGCATGCATTTGTAAACGCAGCTCCATCGCTGTCCACGATCCGCTCGATCAGTGCCTCGGCGGGTTTGGGCCGGTAGTAGACGTTCATCCGGTTCTCATGGGCGAGTTCCGCCGTCACCCGGTAGAACGGCGCCAGCGCCTCCAGGGTCGGCTTCTGGCCAAGGAACGAAGCCTGTTCAAGGTAGTTGGCACCGGCTCGCCGCGCCCACTGGGCGCACGTGCGGTGCCGTCTGCGGTACTCGTCCAGCGTCAACCAGGGAAGCGCGTCATGCGTGAGGTTCATCAAGCCGACAC
>Ga0118677_10005581_pt1 | contig 21906 bp, 8 predicted proteins | sample AliMusrvi5mmetaG_FD_86154 | JGI IMG/M metagenome (GOLD analysis project Ga0118677, IMG submission 86154)
ACAAATATTTCCTTTGAGACTTTCGATATAAATACCGGGTAGGAAGCCATCTTTTTGTTTTTCGGATGAAACCATAAACGCTCCTCTTGCCAGTAAGGTAAAGCCAGTTGCCCAGTTATCCGGAATTGCGGGGAATATCCTGATTTTCCCCTCGTTGCTTTGGAGTAGCATCTCGTTAACAGTGGCTCCATAGAGACTCAGCGGTTCGAGTCCGCACTGAATAAAGGGTTTTGCAGGTAACCCATTGGTATAATGTGCCCTTTCGTCGTACAGATAGTCACGTTGAGTGGTAATATCCGGTTTCTTAACCGAGTCCATATACAGGGAGAGATTATACCAGTGATCGATGTTGTAAAATAGACCCTGTGGGAAATGTTGCAACCTGCGAATCCCGTTCTGCATCATTTTCAAAACCTCATTTCCCAGCCCAAGTCTTGCTGCCACGATAGGTTCGGGAGAGATGGCGTTTACTGCAGGTGACCGGTGATGTATCATGGAAGCAACCGCATCGTATTCCCGGGTGTTTTTCTGGTCAATCCCAAGGAGATTAGCCGGAAAAACCGAGGAGGTTCCGGCACTCATGTGACTTAACCATGCCCCCCGGTCTTCCATCTTCGGAAACAATGATCCATCCGGGTAATAAGCCTGTTCAATCACTTCCCCTATCCCAGGGACAATCCGATATGGAAGGGGCCATATGTGATCAATAATTTGCTGCCATTGTTTGATTTTTCCCTTATCTGAATGAAGAATCTGAGCCGCTTTTATACAGTTCGAAAAGTTGGAAAGAATCATATTCCTGTCTGTGACCGGATTTTTCAGGTTGTTTGAACGGGGGCTCTCATAAGGTTGTGACGGATAGATGAAATATTCGTGTTTAACGCTGTCCCATTGGAGTTTTTGCACATAAAATTCAGCTGCCTTCTTCATAAACGGATAGGCTTTTTGAGAGAGAAAGTTGGTATCACAGGTAAACTGATAGTATTCCCAAAAGAATCCGGCAATCTGACTGGCAGGAGTAAAATCATTGAGCATGTCACCTCTGTTCCAGAAGGTCATGCTCCCGAAAAAGTCGTGCGGTTCACTCCAAAGAATAGCATCTTTTGCCCCCCTCAATTTTGCATGTTCTTCGGCCTTGGGCATTAACCCGAAATAGGTATTCAGGTAAGGGAGCATCAGTGGGCAATCGTTTTCAGAACAGAGTCCCCAATATTGCTGCTGCGTATTCCAGTGATGCGGGGTTACCCAGTTGCGCACATCATGGTTCCAGGTCCAGAGACCACCATTAAATACCACCGGGAATCTTCCACGCGAGGAACTTCCCATCAGGTAACGCCTCAGGTAGTAGATATTTTCAATGTAGTCGTTCTCCAAATGTACAAAAGATTGACTCCAGAAGTTATTCCACCATTGCTGATGGTTCTCCTTTTCTGTCTTAACTGTTTTGTTTTCAAAATTATTCAGTAATTGAATTGCTGAGTCGGTCGTATTTTTCGATTCATTTGATGTGACTATGGATACAATCAGGGTGATATCGTGTTTCGAATCGCTTTGGGAAGATTCCAGCTCAATTTTATTGGCGCTTCTAATTTCTGCTATTGACTGTTCACCAATTATTCGGCAAGCCACCGAAAACCGAAGACCATTAAGTTCCTCCTCCAGGACGATATCTTTCCCGTTTATTTTTGAGTGGGTATTACCTAAGCCGCTTTTGGTATCCTTTGAAAAATGACCATACCAACCGGGGAAAGCCCTGCTCCCCCAACGCTCAAGCGAAACACGGATTTTAGTACCTTCCTTTAGCTGACCGAAATCTTTAGTCTTTATCTGGAAACACCAAACGTTTTTATTCGGTGCAACCCATGAACTGATAAGGCTTTCCTTGAAAGGAGTTTTGGCATAAAGCGTTACCTTTGCATTTTTAAGGGATAACCGTCCGTCAAAATCATCCAGGTAGGTCCATTCATATCCGGGTGCTCCCAAATCAATGTTCAGTCGGGCCCCACCTCGTAGCGTCGCGAGTGATTCTTTCCCTGGCTGGTCAAATAAGTCGTTCTTATTTAATTGGACTTCAACTCCGTTATTGCAATTCCATACCATTCCACCCATGTCGCCGTTACCGAGGGGGAATCCTTCAAAACCTTCATAGGCAGGAGTTTTATAAACAATATCATGTTTGGATAAATAGGAGGAGTCGACCCTAAAAAGGGGATTCTGCCCGATTCCAATTTCTGCTATCATAATCATAAAAAGCAATAGCACAATTTTGAGAACTGTAATCCAACTAAAGTTCAGCAATCCATAATGATTTCTTTTTATACTCATTAGGTAAAACATACAAGTAACTCTTTAGATAAATGTTATTTAAAATCCACTAAACGAAACGAATATGTTTCACCGGAGTTTGTTGTTTTTTTAATTAGTTTTCCTGAATTACGAAGGTTCAGATTATTTCCAAGAAGTGATTTTACTTCAACTTTTATTAACTTACCATTTTCCCAGCTAATTGAAAATTCAAAACCCCCTCTTCCCTTAATGCCGGAAATTTTCCCTTTAGAAAGTTCTGATGGAAGTGCAGGAAGAATATCCTGATAAAAATCTCCATTATTATCGCGTAAATGTGATTGCAACAGCATTTCCGTTATACCGGAAGTCGCACCAAAGTTCCCATCAATTTGAAATGGAGGACAAGCATCGAACAAATTCATATACAAACCTCCACCTTCGGGTGTATATCTGTCTTGAATTGAAGATGGAACAACTAAGTTTTTCAGCAATTTAAATGCGTGATCGCCATCGAGCAGGCGTGCCCAGAAATTAATTTTCCAGGCACGCGACCATCCTGCACCTCCATCGCCGCGCTGAGAAAGCGTAATTTTGCACGCTTCGGCTAACGCTGGAGTTGTTAACGGATGAATTTCATCCCCAGGGTGTAACCCCCACAAATGAGAAACATGACGATGCTCACTTTTGGGATCATCTTTATCTTCCAACCACTCTTGTAACTGTCCATATTGACCGATTTGGTTAGGAGCAATTTTTGCTCTTTTCTCTTTTAATATTTTCGAAAAGTCGTTATCAACTCCAAGAATTTCAGCTGCTTCGATCGTATTCGCAAAAAGATTTCGGATAATTTGGTGGTCCATTGTCGGCGCCATTACCAATCCCCCGTTTTCAGGGCTGTTACTTGGTCCGCTAACCAACCATTCCGGATTTTTCGGATCGGGAATTAAATACTGTGAAAAGAATCGCGAAGCCTCTTTCAATACGGGGTAGGCTTTGTTTTTCAAGTATTCTTTATCCCCGGTAAACTGATAGTGCCACCACAAATGCTGGCTTAACCAAGCGCCACCAACAACCCAAAGTCCGTGGTTGGCATTATTTATTGGAGCTGCACCACGCCAAATATCGGTGTTATGATGTACAACCCAGCCATCCATATTGTAATGTTCTTTGGCCACCTTTTTACCGGTTTCAGAAAGTTCAGTCACCATTTTTATTAAAGGTTCAGTACATTCAGAAAGATTGGTAATTTCTGCCGGCCAGTAATTCATTTCAGTATTGATATTAATGGTGTATTTACTATCCCACGGCGGAGCCATTTTATCGTTCCAGATGCCTTGCAAATTAGCCGGTTGAGTACCAGGGCGTGAGGATGAAATTAATAAGTACCTTCCGAATTGATACAGCAATGCCACCAAAGCCGGATCTTCGTCTTTTTTAAATGAGTTTAACCGTTCATTAGTGGGACGATTTGAGATCTCAGAACTTCCCAAATCCAATGCTACACGGCTAAAAAATTTCTGATAATCCTTAATATGTTCAGTTTTTAACGCGTTGTATGATTTACCATCCAACTTATTCAGGTAGTTTTTGCAGCGTTCCGTAGGATTTGCGCTAATGTCGTTGTAGTTGACAAAGCTGGTAGCAGCTACCAGCAATAAAGTCACGCTTTTTGCATTCTTTATTTGAATAGAATTTCCATTTTTAATCAATTCACCCCCCTCATTTAGCACTTTCATCCGGGCTTCGAAAAATAATTTGCTTTCCGGGTAGGGCTTTCCATCGAAACCCAGTTCTTTTGGATAATTGTTCGCTTTCCCATTTAAAATTACTTCATCTCCGGAAACAGAAACTTCGTGGTTTGAATGAGGAGAATTAAGACCTGCGGTGAAATTAACCGCCTCATTTTTATCGGCTTCAATATGAACAACGACGGCTTGGTCTGGTGTGGTAGCAAAAACTTCGCGTTTGAAATTTACTCCTTCAACTTCATAAAAGACGGATGAAATTGCATTGCCAAGATTAAGCTGACGTTTATAATTTACTGCTTTTTCGTGTCCCGGAAAATTCAACAATATATTTCCAAAAGGCTGATAACACAACTGTCCGAATGGTTGCGACATAAATTGTTCATTACCTAATTTATGCGCCTCATCCTGTTTCCCTTCCCAAAGCAATTGACGCAGTTTATCCAAATACTTATAAGCACCTTTGTGGGCATAATCGTGAGGCTGACCTGTCCATAAGGTTTCTTCGTTAAACTGGATAATTTCATTTTCTGTCCTACCGTAAACCATGGCTCCCAAACGACCGTTTCCAAGCGGAAGGGCTTCTGTCCATTGTTTTGCCGGCTTACCGTACCAGAGGGTTTGAGAAGGATTTAATTCCTTATCCGGTCCAGAAAAATTAGTACAGGAAGTTTGAGATAAAAATAAAATGAGGATTAAGATGTTCAGATTTTTCATATCGGCTTATTGCTTATTAAAGGTTGTTCTGTGTTTCGGAAAAATGGAATACCTCACCTTTTTTTGTGCTTAAGGTCACAAGCCCATCCGGATTAATGTCGGCTTTGGTACCGTTGATATATATTGTTTTCCATGGGCTAAGAAGTTGAAGCTTTTTACCCGCACCGCTTTCTATGGTGGCTGATTTAACGTGGCCAGCAACAAATTCTGCCGAAACAATAAAACCACCCTGCGCCCGAAGTCCGGAGAATTTTGCATTCTTATTACCTGGCCAGCATGGAAACAAACGGATTTTATTTTGGACACTTTGCAAAAGAAACTCGTTCACAAGACCTGCAATACCAATCATTTCGCCCATAAAAGTACCATGGGCATGCCCTTGCCATTTAAACAATCCATTTGGTAATTCACGTGATATATACCATTTTTTTGCATCGTCTAAGGCTTCGCCCATGGATAAACGGGCTTTTGCTATGTTAAATATAACGTTGGAATTATTGAAATTATGACGTGTAACGAGTATTGTCCGCCTGAAAAGTTCTTTTTCAGGTTCAGGGGAGAACCATGTCACCTGATCACATGGAAAAACCGGAGCAGCAGGAACAGTTATGTTATGAACAGGAACCTCATTGTATTTACAGCCTTCCCAATCGACCACAACAGATTCCCCTTTTTCGTTCATTGCAACAGGATAATCACTGAGCAATGCCTTGTATTTAATGCACTTCTGTGCAAGGTCTTCATCTACCTGCAGTTCCCTCGAAGACTGTATCAATGCATCAAATGTGTAATGAATATAGGCGATATCATAAGGACAATTAAAGATTCCGACTTTACCGTGTTCAGGGCTATACGATGGACCCAAAAGGATCTTACCCTTATCATTTTTTTTGCATTTCTCCATGAAAGAGGCATAAAACATGGCACCTTCACGTATGAAAGGATAAATCTTGGTTTTCAGATAGATGGAATCCGGATCGCAAAGATGTTTTTGCCATACATTTTGTACATTCATGCCAACATCGCCGATCGTTAACCCCCACGGATTAAATGAGAGTTGTCGCTTATTTTTACTTTGACAGACAGCCGGATCAGGTTCGTGCAGAAACGAAGTAATGGGGCAATAAATCCCCTCACAATCGAATGTTTCTTTGGCCAGAAATCTGAATCTGGGAATCATATCGTTCAAATAAGAGATCCATGGATCAGCCAGTTCAGAATGATTTGAAGCAGGCAATGGCCAGAATGCCTGCCATGAATTGTAGTTGTGATGGTAGTCGGAATGCCATGGGGTAACATTTGTGGCAAGGGGGGCCATCAGATTCATTGGCGCTGTTCCTGGCTTACAAACAGTCTGTGCAAAATAAAGCATCCGGTACCACCAGCGCTGTAAAACCGTATCTTCCAACTGGACTCCGCTCCGTGACCAATACTTCTGCCATGCCTTTTCATGTACCGAAACAAGCGATTCTGTTTTTTCTGCAATTGTTGTCCGGGCCAGTGCAATAGCATGTTCCAGCACATCTCCGTTTTTAATGTCAAAAGAAGTAACCAGAGATACCGCTTTAAGATTGCCCTTCGAGGCAACTGCCAGTGCATATTCCATCCCTTTATAATCAATATCACCCGGCATTTTCATTAATAGCCACGATATTTCGTCAGTTTTTCCAAGTGTGGCAGCGGGTAGCGTTTCTGCTTTGATCTCTTCCAATGTTACTTCATATGGGCTGTTGATCAAAAGTACATTCCTGTCGTGTAAAATACGTATAACTGTATTTTTTTCACCGGCAGATGTTACTGAAACGAATGCTTTTTCTATATCAAGATGAGCGCGGAATCCATCAGATGAGGTAACAGGACCAAGACGCAAAGCTGCACCACAACGGGGTTGAGGATACGTTTTCCTATAACTTGGTGGTCCACCTACCTCTCCGGTGATTTTATTACTGGCTAAATCAACCCGTGGCAATTCTCCATCCTGTGATACATCAATACGTGCATCCCAGATATCATTTTTAGTGATACGCATGAAAAGGGCGCTGTCCTTTTCCCATACAATACCATAAAGATCACCATTCCCAACGATCAAACTTTCATGCTGTCCGTCCTGCATTGAAGTTAGTGTTACATTGGATTCTTTCAATGAGGATTGAAATGGAATTGGATTCTGGTTTTCACTGCAACCCCAGAGGATAAGATTCACCATAATGGCGAAAGAAGCCTTAATCAGTTTTTGTGAATTCATGTGTATGTTTTTATTTGAGTTTAATAATACTTCGATAAAAATCAGGCGGCAATAGGACTATAATGGCAAATGAACCAATATTTTACAGCAACATTTTATTGCTTGACAAATTCAAGTTTCTGTCCCTTTGTCGTACTGACACTTACAACGCCCAGGATATCAGGAGTAAGCGACATAGAGGTTCCCCCGGCAATCTTAACTCCAATTGAGCTCCAGGGACTCACAAGTTTCAGCTCTCCCCCAACTGTAGATTCAATTTTAAGGGTCTGAAGACTGCCCTTTTTCTGTTGGGCCGAAACAAGAAAACCACCTCGTGCCCTGAGATTATTAAATTCTGCATCTTTGTTTTTAGGCCAGGCCGGGAAGATCCTTATAATGTTGTCAACACTTTGGACTAGAAATTCAGTGATCAACCCAGATACCGCAGTTTGCTCGGTCATATAAAATCCATGCCCTTTCCAGAAGAATAATCCGTTAGGCTGTTCTTTCCCCTTGAACCAGGTTTTTGTATCATTCCATGCTTCTTCAGTCATCGATAAACGTGCTCTTGCTACATTAAGCATAACCACTGAATTATTTAGGTTAAACCTGGTTTGTATCCATTGAATACTACGTTTAAACAACGCCTTTTCGCTTTCCGGTGAAAACCAGGATACCTGTTCTGCAGGAAACATTGGAACGATAGGGGTTATAATGTTATAACCATTTACTTTGTCTCCAACCTTAATCACTTCACCTGATACAGGATAATAAGGTAGTTTATTCAGACTTATTGTCCATCGTTTTACCAAATCCTGATCAATACCAAGCACTGTTGCCCCCTGGATAGCCGCCTTTAGGGTATGTTTTGACCAGGCGAGATCATATGGACTGTTATCCCAGCCAAAAGGGGTATGCTCCGGATCAACGCTTGGACCAAAAACCACTTTCCCGTTGTCAGATTTGCATTTTTCAATAAATGAAGCATAGAATTGAGCATAATCCCGGATGACAGGGTAAATCTTTTCTCTCAGATAGTTAATGTCGCCACTGTATAAATAGTGCATCCAGAGATTGTGAGCGATATGCCCGGCCGTTCCTATGCCATAACTCCAGGGCATAAAGGCAAGTTGCCTTTTATTCACACTTACTGATTTCAGCGGATCAGATTCAAACGGCCATAAATTATGAGGTGTTGCAGCCCCATCACAATTAAATATTGTTTTTGCATACCATTTGGCCCGGGGATGAAAATTATTCACCAAGTCGATGTATGGTTCAGCAAGTTCAACATGATTTGAGCTGAAGGCAGTCCAGAATGTCTGCTCGGCATTATAGTTCATGGTCCATGTCCCGTGCCAATTCGCCCTTTTGTTGTATCCTCCCTGCAACGCAATGGCATAGGCACCTGGTTTTGACAGGCATCGGAAATAGTACAATTCTCTGTACCACCAGTTTTGTAAATCGCTATCGTCCAGACTAACTCCACTTTTTGACCAAAATTGCTGCCATTGCTTTTCATGTTCCTGAATGACGGTTTTTGGTTGCTGATCCAGTATGCTGTTAACGATTTTAACGGCTTCGGCTAAAGCATCTGAGGCTTCCCTTGTGGTGACAACCGCAACGGCGTGCTGGTTCCCCTTGGTTCTAAGAACAGAAAATACATCCATCCCTGCGTAATCAGGATCACCGGGAAGATGTTGCTTAATTATCACAAGACCATTTGCCTCTGATTTTTCAGCTTCCGGCAAAAAGCTCTGAGGAAATCCCTCCAGAGTTACTTTTCGGTTTGTTTCAATATAATAGGCGTTTTTTTGAGCCAGGGCACGAAATGTGAACTTACCCGAATTCGTTTTTACCATCGCCAATCCCAACTTTAGATCAATTCTTGAATCCGTTACCACTCCGGCGGATAAAATCCGGATAATTGCCGGAGGTGTCTGGGTTGGATAAGGATTACCCCAGCTGGGTGGCTGTCCTCCACCTTTCCAGGAATGGTTCTCAACATCAACGCTGAGCAAAGGCATATCCTTTTCTGTAACCAGTCGTGCATCCCATACATCATTTTTTGCCAGGGTCATGATTAGCTGGTCTTTCCCTGAATAGATCAGTGCATTGATGTCGCCATTGCCGATTATCATTCCATTGGTATCTACATGGCAGATTGAAGACTGTACAATTGCGGCACTGTTTAAGGCGCCGGGAAACGGAATGGTCTGGGCATTTATTCTCAGTCCAGGGATGAGGAAAATTAAAACACCAAACACTAATTTTACTTTTCGAAATAGAATTGAATGATTCATAGACATGTCTCCTTTGTTATTTTTGTGCCTCCTGAAAGCAGGAGGCTATTTTCTTATACCGGTAATCTTTTTTCTTACTGTAACTCTCCATTTGCAGGGCAAATCCTTTGTACATTGCAAGGGCAGCCTGACTATAAAACCTTTCAATACCCTCCTTTCGTTCCGGAGTAACCGGACGGTAATAACCCGGACCAGGATCCATAGTTACCCGAACTTTAAAGTCTTCAAACGATTGAATAGCTGCATCTGTAAACGCCTGTTCGTAATAGGTACCTTCTTCTTTAACCAGTAGTTTCTTCATCGCGCATAGAATATTGTATGGTCTCCGCAATGAATCAGGTAATTCAGCAGCGGTCTGAGTTTTAATCTCTTTTCCTGAAAGCAGGGTTGGGATAACGGGGTAAACTGCCGTTGATGTCTCTTTTGGCCATCCTCCAAAAGTGGTGATCTCAATTTTCGCCTCCTTAGGCAATTCGTTGTACATCAGCACAACCCCATCAGATGTACCAGTTTTAATGATTTTACCATTGACAGTTACAGATTTTACAGTGGGGCCACCGTTTTTACAGGAGAGGTAGAGGCTTTTCTCACCAAATCGGATGGGCTCCTTCTGCGAATACCGGGTAATCGACCCCGGTATCCGAGGGCGCAGAATGAGATGGTCGGATCGATAGTCGTAGTCAAACAATCCCCGGATGGTCGCGGCAGGAATGGCAAAATTGTCGATCATTACAGCCACACCGCCTACCCGAAACTTACCGGAATCGGACCATGGATTATTGGTGTTTTCACCTCTTTGCGACCAGGGTGAATCCATACGAAAATCCTTGGCCCATTTCACTGCACGAATGGCAGACCGTCGAATGTCCTCGAATTTACCCAGCCTGTAGTACATCAAAATGGCCCTTCCCTCAACAGTTCCCCAGGCTCCGCCGTTGATCCACTGGCCAAAGGTCCAGAATCCCCTGAGCTCTGCACTGACTGAAGAGCCCCAGCTGACATAAGTGTCATCAAGTCCCGGAGCATTTGTCAGAAGGAAATCAAAGGGGCGGATTTCCGGAAATGAAGCAATCTGTTTGTAAATATTTTCAGCAGTTTTATCATCGGCAACCCTTAGTGCAACAGCATCTGCGTTGGCAACGCCTTCGAGGTAACCGAATTGTTTTTGACCCAACACTCCATGTTTGATACCACCAGGTTCAATGGATTTTACGAAATAGCCTGCTGGTGTCAGCAGTTGAGGCAGTGACTCGCGTGTAATCTTTTGCCGATGGATGTACTCCCTGAGTTTATTGATATCCCCTTTCATTTTGTACAATTCAACCATCCGGTCGAGTGCTGCCAGATAAGTGATGGAAAGGCCTGCAAGGTAACCCTTTCCAAAGGAACCATCAGGCTGTTTGACACCACCGTAGCTAGGTGCGAGAAGGTTGCAGGCTGGCCCCACGAGGAATAGATTATTCTTTGGATCGCGGGCTTTTTCTATGAAATTACACGATCGTTCCATCTTCGGAAGATAATAAGCTAATGCTTTTTTATCCCGGTTGACAAGGAGGATTTCAGCTTGCATCACCACAACAGCCGCGGTGGCTTCGTAGAACCAGTCGTGTATCTTCACATTACCATCACCCTGGGTAAAAGAGCCTAATCCGGGAGCTTCGCCATCACCAAGGCAGCCATCAGGACCTATCACAGGAAGTTTTCGTCGTAAACCCTGTTTTTTCCCGTCACCCTGGTTATCCCAAAAAATATCCCAGGACCGTTGCAATATCGCAAGCCACGGCTCCTGAAGAAAAGGAACTGCAGCATACGAGAATCCGTAAGGATTTTGGCTCCACCAGCCATTCCATCCGGCACCTTCACAAAAAGTATTCCATTCAGGTTTATAGACCATCGTAAGGTTAGGAACGACAGGATTTGGATGGAAAAATGCAAACGATTCATCGATCAGCCGAAGAAAGTCAACATCGCCGGTTCCAGTGCAAAACCGGCCATCATATCGATTCAATTCAGATGGGTCCTGACCATAAACGGATGAACTTATCGAAACCACAAGAAGAATAAATAATAATCTCATTATAAGCCTAATCTTAGTGATTATATTTACAGGCAGGTTACACTTTCCCCGAAAGATTAACCTATTTTCAGTGATCAAAAGTTCCTCATAAAAAATATACACGGTGTCAACGGTATCAGAAATACCTCGGAATCATGTTAATTTTACTTGATTACCTTAGAAAATAAAGTAGCGATACGTTTTTGCTGTGCGTCACCCTTCTCTCCATAATCTGACATCCGTTTAACAAACCCTTTATACATCATAAGGGCAGTCTGACAATAGAATCTGTCTATTCCCTCCTTGCGTTCAGTAGTAATCGGGCGGTAATAGCCAGGCCCGGGATCCATTTTTACGCGCACCTTATAATTCTCAAATGATTGTATAGCTGCTTTTACGAACGCCTGCTCATATTCTGTGCCCTTTTCTTTGTCCAGTTCTTTTTGCATAACACAAAGCACCTTGTATGGTCTCTGCAAAGAATCAGGTAATTCAACAGCACTTTGCACTTGAATCTCTTTCCCGGGAACCAGGGCAGGGACAAACGGGTATTTTACTGTTGATGATTCCTTTGGCCAGCCACCTACCGTTGTAATCACGATTTTCGCCTCCTTAGGCAATTCGTTATACATTAGCACAACCCCATCAGATGAACCAGTTTTAATGATTTTACCATTGACAGTTACAGATTTCACAGTGGGGCCACCGTTTTTACAGGAGAGGTACAGGTTCTTCTCACCAAAACGTATGGCCTGCTTTTGGGTATACTGAGTGATAGATCCTGGCACACGTGGGCGCAGAATGAGGTGGTCGGATCGATAGTCATAATCGAACAGTCCACGGATTGTTGCAGCCGGTATTGCAAAGTTATCGATCATTACTGCGACTCCGCCTACCCGAAACTTACCGGAATCAGACCATACATTATTTGTGTTTTCACCTCGCTGTGACCAGGGTGCATCCATACGGAAATCCTTGGCCCATTTCATCGCACGGGTGGCGGAGCGACGAATGTCTTCAAATTCGCCCAACCTGTAATACATCAGAATGGCGCGCCCCTCAACAGTACCCCAGACTCCTCCATTCACCCAACATCCGAATTCATTTATTCCACCCATTCCTTTACCTGTGGTATTACCCCAGCTCCAATATGAATCATCCAAACCCGGTGCATTGGTTAGCAGAAAGTCGAATGGACGGATCGCAGGAAATGCAGCAATTTGATTGTAAATGTTTTTCGATGTTTTATCATCGACTACTCTTAATGCAACTGCATCTGCATTGGCTACACCCTCGAGGTATCCGAACTGCTTCTGACCCAAAACGCCATGCCTGATACCGCCAGGCTCAACTGATTTGACAAAATACCCTCCAGGTGTAAGTAGCTGCTTCAGCGATTCACGGGTAATTTTTTGACGATGCGTATAATCTGATAGTTTTACGTTGTCACCTGACAACTTATATAACTCCACCATTCGGTCCAATGCTGCAAGATAAGTAATCGACAAGCCTGCCAGGTATCCCTTGCCGAAAGTCCCATCAGGTTGTTTAACGCCGCCATAACTTGGAGCAAGAAGGTTGCTGGCAGGTCCAACAAGGAAAAGATTATTTTTGGGATCGCGTGTTTTTTCGATAAAATTGCAGGCCCGCTCCAAATTTGAAAGATAGTGCCTTACCTTATTTAAATTGCGGTCAACGAGCAGAATTTCGGCCTGCATTACCACTCCTGCTGCTGTGGCCTCATAAAACCAGTCGTGTATTTTGACATTGCCATCACCCTGGCGATAGGCAATTCTTCCAGGAGCCGCAGCATCACCCAAACAGCCGTCAGGGGCAACCAAATCAGAAAGCGCATTGGGTTTTCCGTCGCCCCAGGCACCTTTGCGCTTACCATCACCCTGATTATCCCAGAAGAGGTCCCATGATCTTTGTAAAAGAGTTCGCCATGGTTCTTCAAGAAAGGGGGTAGCAGCATAGGAGAATCCATAACTGTTCTGTATCCACCAGGCTCCCCAGCCAGCCCCTTCAGTGAAGGTATCCCATTCGGGTTTATAAACCATCGTCAGGTTTGGAACAGTTGGATTAGGTTGAAAAAAGGCAAACGATTCGTCGATAAGACGCAGAAAGTCAACATCGCCTTCACCATTGCAGTACTTCCCTGAATAAGATTCTTGTTTCACAGGAGTTTGCCCTTGTGCTACCACACAGATAAACACAAAGAAAACGATCGTTAGTTTTTTCATCTTTTAATTATTTAATGTTTTTAATTCCCTTTGGGCGGATGCCCTTTTTTGTCACCCTGGTAGCTATTTAGAGCTGCCCGTTTGGCAGCAGGAACCATTTCATCCCAGGCTAACAACGGTTTTATCTGTTCAACAGAAGTTGACGTATGAAGTCGCATTGTAACAATTTGTTGGGGGCGTACAGCAAATGAATAGCTCCCCTTCCCGTTCAGCGGTTTCGGATGGCCACCCAGCAAATCAGTAAGCGCGGCCGAGGTATGCGGCAGGTTGATAGTTATTTTGGCAGTACCGGCCTTACCCAGACATTCAGCCATTCTCAGCTCAATATCCGATCCTTCACGTCGGATAACCTCTAAAATAACATTTTCAGATGTCTGAATGAATGACTGTGGCGATTTTTCAGCACAGTCGGCAGCGATGATCACTGGGGAGTTGTATTCCCATGCCATTTGCGGGATATGGGCGGTGTTCCAGTCCTGAGCATGAGGCACTATTGCATATTCCAGCTTGTGTTTCCCTTTTCCGCTAAGCCAGGGATTAACATAACCATAGTATTTTTCGGTCGCATTGTAGAGATAGATTACCGGCGTTTTGTCGTTGATCTCCCTGCCGCTCAGTCCCCGGTCAAGAATGGCCAATCCACTTCCGTTTTCAAAGGTGTAGTCGCTCCAGCGAACGGCGGGTTGAATCCCATTTGGCAAACCGGGTAACTTATCGTTTGGTTTTGCCCATGGAGCATGTGAGAAACCGAAGGGTATTCCGCGACGGATTTCCAGAGGCATCTGAGCAAGGGGAAACTCGGCCATCACAACAGTAAGATTGGGAATATCATTTAACTCTGTTTCGAAATCGATGCGCTCATAATTTTTATAAAAACGGATCAGCCTGACACAGGGAGCTCCACCATAAAAGGTACTATTCACTTTAACAGTAAAGGCCATTGGGCCTTCGGCTACGCTGATTATGGGTTTGAAGTCATTGGAGGTGGCCAGCTTCGGCCGTTTGGGACGCGGATCGGTAAAATCGCCGGGATCTCCCATTCCTGTATGTTTTTCGGCCACCAACACATTTGCTGGTCCGCTAAACAATTCCTGTCCTGAAGGTTTAATTTTTAAGCTTGAAATTGCACCTGTTAAAAGATCGATTTGAACAGAATAAAATTTCGTTTCTATTGTTTTTGGCAACTCAATCTCTTTTGGAGCAGGCGTTGCATGGTTTTGCAGGTTTAATCCCTGAATTCCAACAGATGGAATTGGAATCTGACAAATGGTTGTCCCATCAGAAACAGCCTCTGCGGTAATCCCAGCTAAACCTGATCCTTCAGGAAGTTTAATCCGAAGCGGGTCAGTTCGTTTCCAGTTGGCAGCATTGAACAAGCCAATTGCATTTCCTTTATCTAACAGATGACGAGTTGTGCTTTCATTGATCTCTGATGTTTTCTTTTCGACCCATTCAAAGCGATCGCGGGCATCCCATGAAGTTTCGTGTTCAAACACCATCCCGCCAGCCGAACCCCAAAGGGTATTGCGATCCATATTGAGGAGCATGAGCAACCATGCATGATAAAGATCCTGAACGGGATAATCAACCCCAAATTTCAGCGAAGAGATTGAGGAGAGCATCTCTGCAGTCTGAAGAGCATGTTCGTCGCGACGGTACCAGGTTTTAACTCTTGGACATTCTATCCAAAAAGAGTCGAAAGTGTATCCGGTCCCTCCTTGGACAACGGGTAGATCCGTTTTTCCCGATTGAACAGAGGCGTTTACTGCATCAAAATATTTTGAAAAGGTGGAGAATTTAATCGCACTATTGGGATTAAAAATTTTCCATTGATTCAGAAAATCGGTTGGATTGTTATGGTTAGCAGGAGCAAGTGAGTAGTCGCCGTAACCACCTAAAACAAATAAAGGGGCCCCGACAGGAGTTTTCTCTGTTTTTTTTATGAGGTTCTGTTGCAGTTCGTCCAGCTGTTTGTCTGTTAATGATGCAGTTGCATGAAAAAATGTTCCGAAATCGGAATAGTGACCAGGTACAAAGGTCATCACCTTTGAACCGTCCGGTGCTTGAGACCAGAAAATGGTTTTCCCTGAGCGGTTACACCTGGTATAAATCAATCCTTCCAAACCGAGGCCTGCACAAATCTGAGGCATCTGTTCGTGTGTACCACACACATCAATGGCCCAGCAGAATCGCGGTGCCAATCCCATCACTTGTTTCTGCCAGCGCAACCCTTCGATACCCATTTTTACCAGGGCTTCGCCACCTGAAAGATTGATCGTAGGTTCAAGGAAAAAAGCATTTGGCAGATCGACGCGACCCTCTTTAACCCGTGTTTTGAGCTCTTCAAAACGTTTCGGAGCAAAGTTCTGGATGGCGATCATGTTGTTACATTCGGAAAGGACAAACTGATAATTTGAATCATCCCGGACTCGATCGAGGTGATCAAGATAGGAGTTGGCACAGTAGTTTCGTTCAGTTGACCAGTTGGTCAGCCAGCCACAGCTCGCAGGATGAAAATTTGGAACGATATGTGCTGGTGGAAGATTAATTAGTGGCATTGCCAGTTTTTCCTGACTCAAAACAGGTTTACCAATAAACAATATAAATGCCAGAATCACAAGATGATACCGTTTAAATATATAAGTTGAGCTCATAATAAAAAAGTTGAAATTTTTTGTTGTTGTCAGGCCGAAATGAGATATCCCGGAAAATTGGAGACCAAATAAAGATGGGCTGATGATCCTTAATGTCAATTAATATTTTCAAAACCAAAGAGAGAAAGCCACATCTCATAATTGAAAAATGTGGCTTTCTGACTAATTGACTTTTATAAATTGAAGCAATTCATTACTAATATTTAATAAAAATGCATTGTAATTAATAACCAGGATTTTGCACAAGATTTTTATTAATATCGATCTCAGATTGCGGGAAAGGCATTAAATAGTTGGTAGGTGCAACAAATTTACGATGTGTGCCTCCCTGATCAACGAGTGTGTTAATATAAACTTCGGCAGTTTTCCATCTTTTGATATCGCTCCACCTCAATCCTTCCATCGCCAGTTCAACCCTTCTTTCATGCCTGATTTTCTCTCTCATCTGATCCTTTGTCAATCCTGCAGGAAGTGGAGGCATATTGACTCCCGGTCTTGCACGAATGTCATTGATCGCCTTGTAAACGGAAGCATCGGGGCCGGTCGCCTCATTTGTGGCTTCTGCATACATTAACAACACATCGGCGTACCTGAGGAGAATCCAGTCCTGCTCACTTTTTGTGCTGTAATCTATCGGCAGGCAATCCCAGTTCCCATATTTAACAGGATTGTAACCGGTTGTAGATGGTCCGTTATAGGCAAAGGACATTGTCACACCTGCCGAGTTGACCACCTTATCTTCAAAGCGTTTGATGGTCATCGCTAACCGTGGATCACGGTTAGTCATTACATTGGCAGGAACATATAAAGGAGATGTCGTAATAGGCAGACCGTCAGTGCATTCGTAGTCGTCGACAAGTTCTTGTCTCGGGTTAACCACTCCGTGCCAGTTCCAGCGGATATCGAGATCTGAGTAGTCATCCGGGTTAAGGTACCTTGTCGAAAAGATGATCTCAGGATTGTTGTTCTGCCCTGTGGCTAAAAACAGCGTCCGGTAGTTATTAAAAATGCTGAATTTAGCTCCGTCCATTACTTGTTTGGCAGCAGTAGCGGCTGCGGCCCATTGCCCCTGGTAGAGTAATACCCTGGCTTTAAGTGCTAACGCAGATCCTTTGACAGCATGACCATCCGTATATGCCTTATCAGGAAGACTGGCAATGGCAAAATCCAGATCGCTCAATACTTGCGTAATTACCTGATCTTTTGTGCTTTGCTTAACCTTTGATTCCTCGATTGTAACGGTTTTGGTATAAAGCGGCACACCTCCGTATACATCAACAAGTTTCGCATAAAATAATGCCCGCAAAAACTGTACTTCACCTTTGTAAATGGTTTTGCTTGCATCGGGAATCGGAGCTTTGTCAACATTATCCATGAAGAAGTTACAGGAACCTACACCAAGATAAGCATTTGTATAAATTTCACTGATCAAACTTCCAGCAGTTGCCGTAATACCACCCTGGGCAATCGGAACCCACGCCTGTGACTGGTTTGAACTTGACTCACCGGCCATTACATCCGACTTGGCATCATCATGTTGAAAAGGGGCAATATTAAGCCGGGAATAGACGCCCGCAAGGGCCATCTGTACTTCATTATCATTCGTCCAAAATGTCGGACTGGATATCTGATCCAGCGGATTTTTGTCCAGAAAACCGGAGCATGACACAATAAATAGTGTAAAAAATCCGATTATGAAAACTCTTTTAAAATTAACAATATACTTTTTCATGATGTAGATTTTAAAGTTTGACTTTAATTCCAAAAGCTAAAGTCCTAAGATTAGGATAAATGGACAAAGCACCAGATGTAGTTCTTTCAGGGTCTGATCCAGGATACTTCGTAAAAGTAAACAGGTTATCACCTGAGAAATAAACCTGTACTTCTTTCAATTTACACTGCTTGACAAAACTGGCAGGAATATCATACCCAATTCGGAGGTTTTTTACCCTAAGGAAAGAGGAGTCAAAAAGATAAAATGTTGATGTAGTACCAGTTACAGGATTGTATCCTGACTTGTACATCGCTGGATATTTATTGGTTGAGCCGTCACCAGTCCATTGATTTTTAACCAGTTCCATCGTAGGAGGCGAACCTTGCGTAAACGGGGTAAGTCCCCAGTTATTAACATAATTCTTTGTCCCTTCGACACCCTGCAGAAATAATGAAACATAAAAACCTTTCCATTGGGCATCGATGTTGCCGCCATAATAGAATTTAGGGTAGTAACCCGGAATCACCTGGCGGTCGTTTGCGTCAATTTTCCCATCCTTATTCGCATCTTCGAATCGCAAATCACCTGGTTTTGGATTATACTGGTGTTTTGGAGCTGCATCTATTTCAGCCTGATTCTGGAAAATACCGATCCACTTCACCATATACCAGGAGTTGTAGGGTAGTCCAACCTGAACAGTATTCTGAGCTAATGTCGGACTTAAGATACTGGTTACATTGTTTTTGAAGTAAGATATATTTGCATTGACCGAATATTTGACTTCGCCTATATGATAAGAATGACCCACTTCAAAATCCATCCCTTTATTTGTCATTTGACCACCGTTAATTGTTGGTGCCGATAATCCCACACTTGCAGGAACAGGAATTTGATAGAGGATTCCATCTGTCGTTTTATCATAGTAGTCGACCGTTATGGTAAATAATCCTTTTTTAATACTTGCGTCAAATCCGATGTCAGCAACAGTAGTTGTTTCCCATTGCAGTGTTTTATCTGTCAGACGCTGCAAACGTGCTCCTGGTTGCAATGCTGCAAAAGCATATTGCGTAGTTGACAAAACATCCTGGTAAGGATAATTACCAACGTTCTGATTTCCCAGCTTACCCCAGGAACCTCTGATTTTCAGATTATCTAACCATTCAACACTTTTCATAAACTTTTCCTGGGATACTCTCCATGCTCCTGACACGGACGGGAATGCTCCCCAACGGGTTTTTGGAGCAATTCTGGAGGTTCCGTCATAACGGACATTGGCTTCCAACAGGTACTTCCCTTTGAAGTCATAGTTTATGCGGCCAAACAGCGACTGTATTGCCCATTCAGCTGCAGTACCACGGGTAGTCTGGCCTGTTGCTGAACCAGCATTAAGTTCCCAAAGCGATTTAGTCGGGAAAGTTACTTTTGATCCTCCCAACGATCTGGAATAAGAACTTTCCTGGTTATACCCTGCCAATACATTAATATTGTGGTTTGCAGCAAATGTTTTCTTATAATTCAGCGTGGAAAATAAAGTAGTATTATACGTTGTATACATGTCATCCATAGTCCCCAGATGCCAGGGTGCTCCGTTATTGGCATAAGAACCATCTTTGAAATAATACATACTAACTTCATTCTCATGATTCCTAGTGAAGTTATAATCAAAATTCACTCCCCCTTTGGAATACCATGTCAAATCTTTTGTCAGCTTAACATCCGTATACATCTGAGGAGCAGCATAATACCTTATGTTTTCATTCCTTCCCTGTGCTAACATGGCATCAGGGTTTCTTACAGTCCATTCTGATAATGGCTTGTAGGCATAGGCAAAACCAGTAGTACCGTCAGGCAGTGTCATCGTTGGAGTGTAAAGCGGAGCCGGTCCGAAAGTATGCATTATAAAATATGACTCAGCATATTGAGACTGAACGTCTGCTAATTTTCTTGACTGCAGCAGCTGTATTGAACCACCCACCTTCAACCAGTTGTTGATTTTGGTATCAACATTCAATGCAACATTATATCTCTTGAAATGAAATAAATTGACAATACCCGACTGATCAAAAAGTCCCATTGCCAGGTTAAACTGGGTTTTATCAGTACCGCCACTAACGCTTATGTGATGATCCTGCGCCAATCCGGTTTTGTATTCGTGGTTAATCCAGTTAAAATTAGGATAATGGATAGGGTCATTGGTGTTGTTTCTGTAAGCATCAATCTCAGCCTGGGTATAATAAGGAATGACACCAGCCCTGACATTGGCATTGTTAAACTGCTCCATATATTGGGCCGAATTATATAAAAGGTCAGGCAACTGTGTTGGATTCTGAGCTTGTACATTGCCCGTGTATTCTACTGTAACGTCACCAGTTTTCCCCCTTTTCGTAGTTATAAGGACAACACCATTTGCTGCCCGTGCCCCATATATTGCAGCTGAAGCAGCATCTTTCAGAACCGAAACATCCTCAATGTTGTTCGGATCCAAATAGCTTATGCTACCTTGTATACCATCAATCAAAATAAGAGGGTCACTCCCTGCACTACTGAAAGTCCCGATTCCACGGATACGAACAGATCCAACATCATTTCCCGGTTCACCGCCACGCTGGGTGACCTGCAAACCTGAAACCCTACCTTCAAGAAGGTTCTGAACATTTTCGACCGGTCGCTTGGTTATAACAGCACCTGCTACACTACCGACTGACCCTGTCAGATTTACCTTTTTTTGGCTTCCGTACCCAACAGCTACTACCTCTTCCAGAGCAACAACATCAGGTTCCATCGAGACGGTGAAATTTGCCTTATTTCCAATTGGAACTTCACGGTTTTGCATACCAATAAAAGTGATTGTCAATGACTTCGCACTTTGTGGAACAGAGATCGAAAATGCACCATCACTATCCGTTACAACTCCTGTGGTAGTCCCTTTAACGATTACCGAGGCTCCTGGTAGTGGAGCACCATTATTATCGATTACTTTACCGCTGATTTTTTTTGTTTGTTGCTGGGCATAGGCATTATTTGTCAATCCGGAAGCGACAAGCAGGCTTGTAAGACAAATCAGGAAAACTATAAGCCTGGACATTAAAAAAAGTTTTTTTAATGTGACCAAACTTGGGGAATGGCCATTTTTTTCAAGTTTATTTTTCATATGTTTGCACAATTTTATTTTTGCCACCCTTATTTCAATGAATGAATTCCACTAAATTCATTGTAGGATGGCGATTAGTAAATAATTTGAAATTGTTTGACTGTCCGGGCCTGATTCTATTCATGTCCGGACTTTTTCGTAAGATTTAGTAGTTTTATCCTTCCATAGGCTAATCGTTTTAGTTAATAATTACTTATAATTTGACCATCATATTGGTAAATAGTCACAGATTTTTCAGCAATCCGGACATTTAATTCACTTGAGCAAATTCTGCAAAATGATGTTTTGGAATTCAAGGTTATGCATAAATATATTTAACTTTAGGTGAATAGGTACTCAATAATTTAAGCTTATTTATTGCATTATAATCTTAGTTAGTGTCTTGCTCAAATTATTAAACAAATTTAAATAAATTTTACAACAATTAATTGCATCCCGTATTGCAAAAGCCGGAGTAAATGATATTCAAATTATCGGGTTCTCCAACTCTGCTCCTTACTGGATGACTGTCAGCGGTTGTTCGGCTGGAAACACAGTTGACAATACAACTAATTTAAGATCTGATATGTTCGCTGTATTTGCCGATTATTTAACTGAAGTTGTAAAGCATTATCACGATAGTTTAGGCATAACATTTAATTACATTGAACCTTTCAACGAACCTGATGTGAATTGGAAGGCATTAGGTAATCAGGAAGGCTGTTATATTTCTAATTCAGATCAGTTACCAATCATCCGTAATCTGTATACAAAGCTTTCTGACAAAAATATGTTGTCATATTGCCAGATTACAGCCAATGATGCGAATAATAT
>Ga0118677_10005582_pt1 | contig 21906 bp, 17 predicted proteins | sample AliMusrvi5mmetaG_FD_86154 | JGI IMG/M metagenome (GOLD analysis project Ga0118677, IMG submission 86154)
GCGATATTGTGCAGCGCGGACCAGAGTGGTTTAGCTCTTATGGTCGTCATGATCGCAAAGGCTTGCGTAGCTATAGCGTCAGTGGTCGTGTGAAGAACCCTGGTGTGAAATTAGCTCCAGCGGGTATTACTATTCAAGAACTCATTGATGAATATTGTGGCGGCATGCAAGACGGTCACCAGTTCTACGGCTATTTACCGGGTGGTGCATCGGGCGGCATCTTGCCAGCTACGATGAATGACATTCCTTTGGACTTTGATACCTTGCAGCCTTATGGTTGCTTCATTGGTTCTGCTGCTGTGATGGTGTTTAGTGATCAAGACAAAGCTAGAGATATGGCATTAAATGTCATGCATTTCTTTGAACATGAAAGCTGCGGTCAGTGCACACCGTGCCGCGTTGGCACGGGTAAGGCTGCTAAGTTGATGCAAGCTAAATCCTGGGATCAAGAAACCTTAGAAGATCTAGCGACGGTGATGGTCGATGCTTCGATCTGCGGTCTAGGTCAAGCCGCACCCAATCCGATTCGTTGTATCCATAAATATTTCCCGCAAGAAGTTGCTTGATAGAACTTAGGGAAAAATAAGATAAATATGAACGCACCAACCAATCCTAAAGAGCTCGAACTGCAAACAGTCGAGTTCAAGCTTGACGGCAAAACCATCGTTTCCTATGAGGGTGAAACTATTCTCAAGGCTGCCAAACGCCATGGTGTGGATATTCCGCATCTGTGCTTTAAAGACGGATATCGTCCCGATGGTAATTGCCGTGCTTGCGTAGTTGAAATCAATGGCGAGCGCACCCTGGCACCTAGCTGCTGTCGCAGTGCTACACCTGGCATGGAAGTCAAAGCCAATAGCGAACGCGCTGTTAAGAGTCAAAAGCTAGTGTTAGAGATGTTGCTCTCCGATATGCCGGATGAGGGCTTCAAGTGGGTAGGCGATAGTAAGGAAGAAGAGCAACAGAATCAACATGGTGAGCTAAGCACTTGGGCTGCCCGTATGGACGTGACTGTTCGACCAGAGCTCAAAGCATTACGCCGCGAGAAGGTTGCTAGCGATATCTCCCATCCAGCGATGGCAGTGAACTTAGATGCCTGCATTCAATGTAATCGTTGTGTGCGTGCTTGTCGTGAAGAGCAGGTTAATGATGTGATCGGCTACGCCATGCGTGGCGGCCATAGTGAGATCGTATTTGATCTCAATGATCCAATGGGTGATAGCACCTGCGTTGCATGCGGTGAGTGTGTGCAAGCATGTCCTACTGGCGCATTGATGCCCAAGGGCTTGATTGGTTCACAGACTGTCGATCGTAAGGTGGATTCTGTTTGTCCATTCTGCGGTGTCGGTTGCCAAATTACTTACAACGTGAAAGATGAAAAGATTGTGAGCGTCGAAGGTCGTGATGGCCCAGCTAATCACAATCGTCTCTGTGTTAAAGGTCGCTTTGGTATGGATTACATTCATAATCCACAGCGCTTAACCAAGCCTTTGATTCGTAAACCTGGCGTGCCTAAGGATGAATCTATCCTCGAAGGTAAACAAGACTGGTCTGATATTTTCCGTGAAGCTACATGGGAAGAGGCGCTGGATTTTGCAGGTGGTGGCCTGAAAAAACTCAAAGACAAACATGGTCTGAAAGTACTGGCAGGCTTTGGTTCTGCCAAAGGCAGTAATGAAGAGGCCTACTTATTCCAAAAACTGGTTCGCACGGGCTTTGGTAGTAATAACGTGGACCATTGCACCCGTCTTTGCCATGCGTCATCAGTAGCGGCATTGCTGGAAGGCGTTGGCTCTGGTGCAGTCAGCAATCAAGTGAATGATGTTGAGCACTCGAGCTTGATTTTCCTGATCGGCTCAAATCCAACAGCGAATCACCCAGTAGCTGCAACTTGGTTTAAGAATGCCGCTAAACGCGGTACCAAGATTGTGCTCTGCGATCCACGTATGACCGAGATTAGTAAGCATGCTTGGCGTACGATGCAGTTTAAGCCTGACACTGATGTAGCGATGCTCAATGCCATGATCTATACGATTATTGAAGAAGGTTTAGTTGATCAAGAGTTCATTCAAAATCGCGCCAATAACTATGAAGCCTTAAAAGAAAATATCCAAGGCTATAGTCCTGAAGATATGGCACCGATCTGTGGTATTCCGGCAGAAACTTTGCGTGAAGTGGCTAGAGAATTTGCCACTACGAAGTCAGCAATGATTTTGTGGGGCATGGGTGTAAGCCAACACGTACACGGTACCGATAATGCGCGTTGCTTAATTGCTTTGGTCAGTATTACTGGACAAATTGGTAAGCCAGGATCTGGTTTACATCCATTGCGCGGTCAAAATAACGTGCAGGGTGCAAGTGATGCCGGCTTAATACCGATGATGTTCCCAAACTATCAACGCGTTGATAACCCAGAGGCACATGCTTGGTTTGAAAAATTCTGGGGCACACCGCTCGATAAAAAGCCTGGCTACACTGTGGTTGAGATCATGCATAAGATTACTGCGCCCGATAGTGATCCCGATAAGATTCGTGGCATGTACGTCGAAGGTGAAAACCCAGCGATGAGTGACCCTGACTTAAATCACGCCCGTCATGCCTTGGCATCGCTAGAGCATTTAGTGGTACAGGATATCTTCATGACCGAAACAGCATTGCTGGCTGATGTTGTATTGCCAGCCAGCGCCTGGCCAGAGAAGGTGGGTACCGCAAGTAACACCGACCGTATGGTGCAAATGGGCAAGAAGGCAATCAACCCGCCAGGTGACGCTAAGCCAGATTTGTGGATTATTCAAGAAATTGCTAAGCGTATGGGCCTGAATTGGGATTACCAAGGACCTGACGACGGAGTTGCAGCGGTTTATGACGAAATGCGTCAAGCCATGCATGGCGCGATTAACGGTATTACTTGGGAACGCCTTGAAAAAGAATCTAGCGTGACCTATCCATGTTTATCGCTTGAAGATCCCGGTCGTCCCATCGTATTTGATGATGAATTTGCGACTCCAGACGGTAAGGTAAAACTCGTACCAGCAGATATCATTCCTGCGAATGAAAGACCGGATGCTGAGTACCCATTTGTTCTGATTACTGGTCGTCAGTTAGAACATTGGCATACCGGTAGTATGACTAGAAGAGCAACCGTACTTGATGCCATTGAGCCAATGGCGACTGTCTCGATGCATGGTGAGGATATGACCCAATTAGGGGTAACTGCAGGTGATGTCATTACCGTTCAATCTCGTCGCGGTGAGGTAGGCATTCACGTACGTAGGGATGATGGCACTCCCCGAGGCGTGATCTTCATTCCGTTTGCTTACTACGAGGCTGCGGCTAACCTGATTACCAACTCAGCCCTAGATCCCTTTGGCAAGATTCCGGAATTTAAGTATTGCGCAGTCAAACTTGCCAAAGGTGGGAATGCTGCCAAGGTGATGGGTTATGGAACGAATGATCCCAAACTCATTCAGGCTGCGATTGTCTAAGTAAATAGCTACTAAGTCATCAAAGGGCTCCCACAAAGAGCCCTTTTTTATATTTAAACCCTATTTTCTTTCTTACTACTTTTGTAGTAAAATGAAGAAAAGGGGGTCCTGATGGGTATGCCAGTGAGAATTGATGATGATCTTTATGAGTTAGCCAAGCTAGAGGCCAAGGCTGAGCATCGGACTATTGCTGGCCAGATCGAGTTTTGGGCAAAAGTAGGCCGTGCCGCAATCGATAATCCCGATTTGCCAGTATCTTTCATTGCGGAGTCATTGGCCTCATTAGCAGAGCCGCGTGAAAGCGGGACTCCATTTATTCCTCGATCAAGGAAGCTTTAATGGCGTACGCAGTTATTCAAATGCGCCGATTTACAAGACAATACAAAAAACTAAATGACAAAACTGCTAAAGATGTTGACGACGCTGTAGTCAAAATCTCAGAAGCACCCCGTATTGGTGAGAGAAAAAAGGGTGATTTGTCTAAATTATGGGTTTTTAAGTTTAAGAGCAACAGCCAGCTTTACTTGCTTGGCTATTCTATTGATGATGGTCTTAGGCTTGTTTATTTAGACTCCATTGGACCCCACGAAAACTTCTACCGAAACATTAAGCGATAAATGAGCGAATATCTCTAGCGACCTTTAGAATGATCCCTCTATGGCCAGTTCAAAACCATCCTCCACGCAAACTCAAGCTGAGTTACCGGTTCTCATTATTGGGGCTGGATTAGCTGGCTTAACCGTTGCCTTGCATATGGCCAAGACTCAGCCAGTGATTCTGATGGCCAAACGTGGTTTGAGTGAGGCAGCCACTGCATGGGCCCAGGGCGGCATTGTTGGAGTAGTCGACAAAGAACATGACAGTATTGATTCACACGTAGCTGATACTTTGGATGCTGGTGCTGGTCTCGTAGTGGAGTCGACTGCCCGCTATATCGCTGAAGAAAGTGCTGATGCGATTAAATGGTTAGTAGAGCAGGGCGTTCCTTTTACTGCTGATGAGACTGGTCCGATGGGATTACATCTCACTCGTGAGGGTGGCCATAGCCATCGTCGCATTGCCCATGCTGCTGATGCAACAGGCAAAGCCATTCATGAAGTGTTACTGGATAAAGCCAGAGCACATCAAAATATTCAGATCCTAGAGCACTGGATTGCACTCGATCTCATTACAAATCGTCATTTAGATACTAAAACCCAGCGTAGTAAACCCAATCGTTGTTACGGCGTCTATGCTCTGGATATTAAAAATAATCGCGTAGAAACGATTCAGGCTAAATCAGTAGTGCTAGCAACTGGAGGCGTTGGAAAGGTGTATCGCTATACCAGTAATCCCGATACTGCTACGGGCGATGGAATTGCCATGGCTTGGCGTGCAGGTTGCCGTGTTGGCAATATGGAATTTATTCAATTCCACCCAACTTGCTTGTATCACCCTAGTGACCGTACCTTCCTCATTACTGAAGCCATGCGCGGTGAGGGTGGTTTATTAAAACTGCCAGATGGCACCCGTTTTATGCCAGATCATGATGAGCGCAATGAACTGGCCCCACGAGATATCGTCGCACGTGCCATTGACTTTGAAATGAAAAAGCACGGCTTAGATTATGTGCATTTAGATGCCACCCATTTGGGCGAAGCTTTTATCAAAGAGCATTTCCCAATGATCTATGCGCGTTGCTTCAGTTTGGGCCTAGACATTACCAAAGAACCTATTCCAGTTGTGCCTGCGGCGCATTACAGCTGTGGTGGAGTGGTGACGGACCTCAAGGGTCGCACGGATTTGCCTGGCTTATATGCAGTAGGTGAAGCGACCTATACTGGTTTGCATGGTGCTAATCGCCTCGCGAGTAACTCCTTGCTTGAATGTGTTGTGATTGGTAAGGCAGCAGCAGAAGATATTTGTACACTCAAAACGCCGCCATTACCTACTATTCCCTTATGGGATGAAAGCCAAGTAGAAGATGCCGATGAGCAAGTGGTGATTGCCCATAACTGGGATGAACTGCGTTCCTTGATGTGGAACTATGTTGGCATTGTGAGAACCAATCGTCGTTTAGAGCGTGCCTTACACAGAATTAAGTTGCTCAGATATGAAGTACAAGAGTATTACGCGAACTTTAAGGTCACACGAGATCTGATTGAGTTACGCAACTTGCTAGAGTGCGCTGAATTAATCGTTAGATCAGCTCTGATGAGAAGAGAAAGTCGAGGACTCCATTTTAGTCGCGATTATCCTGGCACTTGGGCGGTTTCCTACCCCACTATCTTGACCCCGCAAGCGATTGACCGAGAAGAAAAAGAATCCTAGACAACCTTAAGGTATTCAGAAAAGCAGTACAGATACTAGTTAAAGTGTGACTCACTAAGGTCTGACTCAGTAAAGTCTGACTTACTAAGCCAGTAATGAAGCTCTAGGAACAATGTGACCGAGGCCTTAATCTTTGGTCTTAACCTCAGGCTTAACCTCAGGCCTTAACCTTAATTTTTAATTCTTAATTCGTGGTGCTGGGAGAGTTGCCGGCAGGTGCGGGCGCGACACTTGGCGCAGGCGGAGTTGCATTGATCAATGGTAGCAATTCAATGGTCTTCTCATTGGGGTTTGTAGGTCTCACTTTCCAACCCTGAAAGAACAAATCCACTTGTGATAAACCACTGGTCATGACCTTAAACGGAGGCTTGCCATAAAAAGAAGCGCTGGCGCCAGCATCTAAAGATCGATTTTGGATTTTTCCATTGGCATCGACCACGCACACAGTCTGATTGGCCTTGCTCACCACATACACCATGTCCGCACTGCGATTACTTTGAGTGGGTGTATAGGCACTTGCGCTGACACCCACACTCGGACAACCCTCTAGGGTATTGCTTGGCGTGATGGTGGCACTCGGCGCTACTGTTGCAAGCGCTGCACCTGGGGCACTATTTGATCCAACTGTTCCGGTTGCAGCGTTAGTGTTTAGAGTAACTGCAGGGCTAGCAGTAGAGGCATTATTGTCAGATGTCATACCCAACTTTTCAGGTTCAGCGGGTTTGTCTTCGGGAATCATGACCTCTACAACCGGAGCGGGCTTAGGTGAAAATGGATTTTGTATTTGGATGAGTAAATCTGACTGTATCAATACCACCAGCAAAACAATTGCTGCCAAGGCAAGGCCGATGATGAGCGTTCGACCAGAGCGTGGCTTATGATTTAATGATGCTAAGGATCCTGTACCATCTTGTTCAGGACCAAAGCGGGGTTCTAGTTGTTCACTCAGAGCGCTTGAGTGAGAACTAAAGCGAGAATCGACTGCGTCAGTGTGCGTAGCAATAGATCTTGCTGGTGTAGTTGCAGGACTGCTCGTGAGACTCGATTGTGAGCTATTAGTGTCAGTGCTGAGCGTTTCTTTTTCTGCTGCCAGCGTCAGAGAGTCGACTTTGAATTCAAAAGCTTCAGCTTCTGACAGTTTTAAAAGATGAGCAATTTTTTTGGCAGCATTGGCTTTAATCGCTAATGAATAAAACGCATCACTTTTGCCATTTTCAATCTGTTCGATTTGTCGAACTGAGAAACACGACTGCTTGGCTAAATCCTTAACAGAAATACCCAAGCGCTCACGTGCTTCTTGAAAAGCACGACCGTTGATTTGAGTGATAACAGGAGTCTTATTCACCAAATGCCGTTTTCTGATTAAATTTTACATATGCCAAAAGCAAGAACTGATTAAGCAAAAACTGATTGAGCAAAAACTGCATGCTGCGCAAAAGTGCTAGCTTAGCAACGTTTCAGACCTCAGTTTCTTAGTGCACATTCTAGCTTAAATGGGCTTATTGTTTGAAAGATAAGGCTATTTTTCTCATATTAAGCCTGGACCCGAAGAGAAAAATCAACCGCGACAATGTCTTTGGTCAATTTTCCGATCGAGATCCGATCTACCCCTGTTTTGGCTATCGCACAAATCTGATCGAGATCAATACCCCCGGAGGCCTCAAGCAACGCCCTTTTAGCCGTCAATTGCACTGCTTGTGCCATCTCTTTGGGGGTGAAGTTATCGAGCAAAATGCTGAGTGCTCCCGCATCAAGGGCTTGCTGAAGTTCAGCTAAGTTTTCTACTTCAATCTGAATAGAAACCCCTGCATGCAGGGCGCTTGCAGCGCGCAATGCGGGGCCAATACCACCAGCAGCCGCAATATGGTTTTCTTTGATCAAAATGCCATCCCACAGGGCTAAGCGTTGATTACTACCGCCGCCCACACGCACCGCATATTTTTGAGCCTGACGTAAGCCAGGAATGGTTTTTCGGGTATCTAAAATCAGGCAAGCCTGAGGGTTGGGAATCACCCCCTCAATAGCCTTGACATATGAGTGGGTAATCGTAGCAGTCCAAGACAGGCTCTGTAAAAAATTGAGGGCAGGGCGCTCAGCCGTCAGGATCGCGCGCGCATGAGCTTTGATGGAGCAAACCACGGTATTGGGTTCCATCACAGCGCCCTCAAGATAGTTCCAGATGACTTGCGCTTGGGGATCAAGTTTTTTTAAGCAACCCTCAAACCAATCAACCCCACATAAGACCGCAGACTCACGCACCCATAATTGCGCTTGGGCAGGTTCATCGGGCACCAATAGCGCTGTCCAGTCTTGAACCCCGACATCTTCTAGTAAGGCATCGTGAATATTGCGCTGACGAGCTTGCTCTAGGGTTTCATTAAAACCAAAAGGCACCGACCACGATAGCGCGGGGGAGGGATTTAGACTTGGGGTATGCATTGCGATAAGAAGGGTAGATCGTCCAAGCAACAAGTACCAAGATCAAGGGGCAAAATCAATTAAGCAGCTCCGATATTTTTGACAAAACCATGTTGCGCCTTGGCTAATAGTTCGGGGTGGTGTTGGGTAAAGTCGAGCATGCGTTCAATACAAACGAGCGCATTTGATCTAGTCGGTTCAGGAACATCAATTTCACCACAGCCTTGCTCGAGACATTGCAAGATGCCTTGCAATCCATTCATGGCCATCCAAGGGCAGTTGGCACAACTTTTGCAGGTGGCACTTTGACCTGCGGTAGGTGCGGCGATGAGATGTTTGCCTGGGGCTAATTGGCGCATGCGGTGCAAGATACCTTGATCAGTCGCCACGATATATTCGACAGCATTGCCATCAACCACCGCTTTAATCATGGCCGAAGTTGAGCCCACGACATCAGCTTGCGCAACCACACTGCTAGGAGATTCTGGGTGGACTAATACGACTGCTTGAGGATGCTGAGTACGCAATAGCTCAAGCTCAACCCCTTTGAATTCATCATGCACTATGCAGGCACCATTCCACAACAGCATGTCAGCGCCCGTTTGCTCCTGAATATAGCTACCCAGGTGACGATCAGGTGCCCACAAGATTTTTTTGCCTTGCTGATGTAATTGGTGCACGATCGCTAAGGCACAGGAGCTCGTGACCATCCAATCGGCTTGTGCTTTAACAGCAGCACTCGTATTGGCATACACCACGACGACGCGGTCAGGATGCAGAGAACGAAACAGTGCAAATTGATCAGCGGGACAACCCAAATCTAAAGAGCAGGTAGCCTCTAGATCAGGCATCAAGACGGTTTTTTCTGGACTGAGAATTTTGGCAGTCTCACCCATAAAGCGCACCCCAGCCACAATTAAGGTTTGTGCAGGATGATTTTTACCAAAGCGCGCCATTTCTAGAGAGTCTGCAACAAAGCCACCAGTCTCTAGTGCCAGATCTTGAATTGCTCCATCGACATAGTAGTGCGCAATTAAGACTGCCTTGCGGGCAATCAATTCCGAACGAATACGAGCAAGTACAGACTGTTTTTGGACATCCGTTAAAGGTGTCGGCACTTTAGCCCATGCTTGCGCTGTGCAAGTTAGCCCAGAGGCATCTTGCAAAGGATAGTCAAATGATTGGGGCTGAATGATTTGCATGGACATCTACTCTACTCATGAAATGGGGGGCGGACAAGTCATTGAGTCAGGCGGGGATGAATAAAAGAGGGGTAACTGAAAAGCAGCAATCAAAACAGCAATCAAAAGCAGCAATAAAAGGTAACAAGGGAAAGAAACAAGGAAAAGCAAGCAGAAAAAGCAATCAGAAAAAGCAAGCAAGCACCCTGTCGATCTCTATTCTAGAAGGCTTTCAGAAGACTTTTGCGTGCTCAGACTAGATCAACAAGATACCTACTTTTTCATTTACTCATCACCATCTTACCTGACCCGGTCTCAAGCATGATCAGGCTCTAGCGAATGCTTAAAACTTGGGGCCACACTCTTAATCAATCCAATAAGCACTCCAATAAGCACCCCGACCAATACCAAGAACAATAACCAGAAAAATACCCAGAAAATACCGAGGATGAGTCAAGTCCTTAGCTGGACGCAGTCAAAAGAGACCTACAAGAGGCCCATATAGAGACTCATAAAGAGACCCATAAAGAGACTCACTTAAGCACCATTTTGGGAGGAATTAAGTGATAGTTTAGGATTTATTATAAAATTTGGTAGTGAAAGAAACCTTTTTAGAGCATGCCCGTAGAAATCCCTGGCTGATTTGCGCCTGGAGTTTTTATTGGCTCATGGTCATCTTGGGCAGCTTTAAGTTCTTAGAGCGCAGTTTTATTTGGACTTTTAATGACAAACTGCTTCATTTTTTAGCCTATGCCTGTCTGTCTGGCTTAATATTTATCGGTTGGCGCAACAAGCCGTTTTTACCCCGCTTGATGATTACCTTGGGAATTCTGAGCGTATTGGCAGCCATAGACGAAATCTTGCAAAACTTGACAGGGCGTGACCCCAGCTTTGATGACTGGTTAGCAGATATGGCAGGCGCGATTTTGTCTTTAATTGTGTTAACGCTCTATATTATTTTGCGCTGGCTATGGCAAACCTATCGCTCTGGCAATTGGAGCGCAGCCTTTGCCGAGCTTATCCATCCAGAAGGTTTTGAGCCCGAAGAAGATTAAGGGTCTCTACAGACTAAGGGACTAAGCGAGGGATCAAGGGACCAAAGGACCAAAGGACTTATCGCCTCTCCTGGGCATTTATTGCCTACGACCCACCAGAAATTGATCAGACCCCAAGTCACAGCACTGGATCAATCCTCTTGCTTGCAATACGCTGATCTGAAGCACAACTGTCTAATCTCTAGTATTGAAGGCTGGTCTGGGGCGATAGTAGCGCCTTTGCAGTGCAATATTTATTTGACAAAAGTTCTATATTTAACGGAGAATCGTGCTTTTAGCTCTCTCACATATGGATTTTTCAAAGTTTGTTGATTGCATTTGCTGGAATGCCAAACTTTGATGCAAGGATTGCCGTGTGTGAGGCCAATATAGATTAAAGACTCCATTTGGACTACCTGCCGATTTTCCTGACCTTTCTCATTAGTTTTTTGAGCGCCGTTCTCATTATCGCAACCAGTAAATGGCACGGTAAATATTCACAAGATCATTTAGAAGGGGTACAACGCTTTCATGAAAAAGCCACCCCCCGTATTGGCGGGCTGGCCATTATTGTGGCTTTAGGGTTTGGAGTTCTGTTCAGTACAGATGAGAGTAGGCAACTATTGCGTTTGTTATTTATATTGGGATTTTTTGTTTTCTCTTTTGGTTTTACCGAAGACATTACCAAAGAGGTTTCTGTAGCATTGCGTTTGTGGGCAGGATTTATGCCCGCGGTGATCGCGTATTTTATGGCGGGCATTGCCTTGCGCTCAATTGGTTGGCTACCCATCGATTATTTGCTAGGCTTTACTCCAGCAGCAATCCTCTTTACAGCCTTTGCGGTTGGAGGTGTCACCCAGTCAATCAATATCATTGATGGTTTTAACGGTCTGTGTTCATGGGTGAGCACCTGGTCTTTATTGGGCATCATGGTGATTGCGGTGCAGGTGGGTGACAATGCTTTGGCCGGCATCATTCCCTTGATCATTGCTGCCATCTTTGGGTTTTTGGTGCTCAATTGGCCTTTAGGAAAAATATTCTTAGGCGATGGCGGATCGTATTTACTGGGCCTATCGGTAGCTTGGTGCTCCGTACTGCTAGCTAGCCGCAATCCAGAAGTCAACCCCTTTGCACTTTTTTTGATTTGTGTCTATCCGATCACTGAGGTTTTGTACTCTATCTATCGTCGCAAGATGAGTAAAAAATCCACAGGGCAACCCGATCGCATGCATTTACATCAGCTCATTGCTATCGTCTATGTCTATCCCGGTTTTCAGAAATTGAGTAGTGCAGTACTGAAAAATTCTGCTACGGGTTTTTTAGTCAGTCTCCTTAGCATTCCTCCCGTGTTGATCGCAAGCATCTTCTTTGATCGCCCCCCAGTGATTTTGGCAGCGATACCCCTATTTGTGCTTGCTTATTGCTTGCTCTATCGCTGGATGATCTTCAAATCACAGAATAAAAAGCCTGGGGCTGAAAAGAACCTGATACGGTCTGATGTGGTCTGATCAGGCCCGATTGCCTGAATGAAGTTGGCCTTGGATTGAGTGATGAATGCCCCAATACTCTGCAATACACTGAAATATTCGGCAATATTCGATTTAAGGCCCTAGAAAAGACCTAGCACCACCTTGATGAAGGGCGATGACTGGCCTAGACCACCAATTGATGGGTGCAATTGTGCTAAAAGTATGGCTTTATTTAATAGAAGTTAAAATGATGCCAATGTTCAAAGTCTTGCACTATATGGGTCTTGCCATTTATGGCTAGATTGAACTTTAAAAAGTATTTCAGCAGTAGCCCAGCAGCATGTAAAAACGAAAGAAACCGCAGTAAAACTTTTGAATTTAGGTTGATCAACGCCTCTATTTTCGAGTTTACTGAACCTTATTAATTGAACTTGTTATTTGTCATTCTATTTGCCCCCAACATGACCCCAAAAGTTGCATTTGATCTCTTGTGTAGAAGGCTATCTCAGTGGAGTACGCCAGCGAAGAATCGCTCGCAAATGGGTCGATCCTATCGAACCGAGTTCCAGCGTTTTTTATGGGGCGCGATTTTTTTAACGATCTATCTAATGTTTGCCTTCTATAACCTATCTGGCGATCAAGAGGGCTCTGCCGATAACAGCGGTATTTGGGCTTTACTACTCTTTGGTATTTTCTTCTGCGCTTTGGGAGCCTACTTTGCGCCAGGCTGGGCTGCTTTGACTAAGCGTTACACTGCCTCGGGCAGACGTCACGCAGCAGAAAAAAAGCGCCAGCGTGACAAGGATCATGCTGCTAGTCGGAGTCGCAGCGAGCGTAGCGCGCATCGTAGTGAGCAAAAAAGTGAGCGTAGTGAGCGCTCTAGCGAGCAAAGATCAAGCCATTCATCTAGCACAAGCCCATCGCAAGAGCGTAGCAATGCTCGCGCCGATGGTAAACATTCGGAATGAGTAGTCAAATTTTGGTGATCTGCACTGCTAATATCTGTCGCAGCCCCGTGGCTGAAGTCTTTCTGAGACGCCTGCTGGGTGAGAAGGATGTGCAGATTCAATCGGCGGGCACTCGGGCGGTGGATGGTAACCACGCCGATCCCACGATGCAAACTCTGATGAACGCCCGCTTTCCAGAAATGTCTGACCAGCTCTATCACCATAGCTCTCAAGCGCTAACCGTAGAGCACTTAAGTCGAGCTGATTTAATTTTAGGAATGGAGCCTGCGCATTTAGAATGGGTCAATCAACGTCATCCCATCGCACTGGGAAAAACCAAATTACTCAGTCACTGGAGCAACCGGCAAGCCATTGATGACCCTGTTGGTCAAAGCGAACCTACTTACCTTCAAAGCTTTGAGCAAATCTGGTCAGAATGCCAGTTATGGTCAGAAAAAATTCCACAATTAGGTTTATGTTCATAATGCGTGCCATGGCTCTTGTATTTCTTACTCTGATTCTGCGTATTCCAGCTGGTGTCAAACAAGCTGGGCTCACTGCGTGGCTCTCCTTTTTGTCCCTTAAGCGTTCGCGCCTCATGACGATTGCCCTGCTGGGTATGGTTGGAACGAGTATGTCAGGCTGTACTTTAATACCTGGTATGTCGGCGCGCTACTTTAAGCCTGCGATTGTGGAAGAGAGCCCTGAAGAGCCTGCCAGCACCAGCTACACCTTAGTCAGAATTACGCCTAAATTGGTGAAAGACATGAACGCAGAGCGTCTTGCGGAATCAAAGGTGAGTTTGGGAGCGGGCCCCTTTTCTAATGCGGATGAACCAGTAACACCCTACAAACTGGGGCCACAAGATACTTTACGAATTTTTGTCTGGGGCAACCCCGATTTATCTCCTGTGACAACCACGGTATCCCAAGGTGGCACAGCTTCAACGCCAGCAGGCAGAACCATTAATGATCGCGGAGAACTCTATTTTCCTTTTGTGGGCAATATTCAAGCAGCAGGAATGACGGTAAGTCAATTTAGAGAGCAGTTGACACAGCGCCTGAGTAAATACATTAAAGACCCTCAGGTAGAAGTCGATGTGGCAGGCTTTCGGAGTCAGCGGGTATTTTTAGCGGGTGAAGTAAAGGTGCCTGGGATTGTCCCCATCACTGATCAACCGATGCGCATCACCGAAGCCATTGGTCAGGCTGGTGGCTTAACACCAGAAGCAGACTTGTATAACGCAGTGCTGACCCGTAACAAAGTTTCGGCCAATATTAATTTAGATCGTATTTATTATGGCGGTGAAACTTCTGCCAATATTATTCTTAAAGCGGGCGATGTATTGAGTATTCCAGACCGACAAGTACGCAAGATCTTTGTGCTGGGTGAGGTGGGTAATGCCTCGGGTATTAATCAGGCGCGCTCTTACGTGATGCGGCGCGGTCGCATGACCTTAGCTGAGGTGATCTCGGATGCCGGCGGTTTAAATCCTTTCTCAGCAGCGCCTGGCAAGGTATTTGTGATGCGGGCAGACCAAAATGGCGAACCCCTCATTTATCAGCTCAATGCCTCAGACGCCTCTTCTTTAATCTTGGCTGAACAATTTACGATGCGTCCTCGCGATGTCGTCTTTGTCTCGGCAACTGATATTACCGAGTTGGGACGTTTTGTAGGTCAGTTCTTCCCATTGACCTCTGCAACCCAATCCGTTTCCAATACTCCTTTTTAACCTCCAGTAAAGCATTCGATAAAAGATCAGACCGTGGCTAATATTCCTCAACAAAATCCGGAAGTCTTCACACCGAACGAGAAATCCTCTGCTGGAGCGCAAATTCAGGAAGAGGGTGGCATCTCACTCGTCGACATTATTGAAAATGTCCTGTTCTTTCGTTGGTATTTCTTAGTTACCTTTGCAGTCATTTTATGTTTTGGCATTTTCTATGCCTTATTTGCAAGCCCGATTTATATCTCGGATGCACTCATTCAGGTAGAGGAAAAAAAAGGCTCTAGCTTAGGGGCCTTAAGTCAGGTAGCCAAAGTCCTTGATGTGCAGCAATCACCTGTATTGGGTGAGATTGAGATCTTGCGATCGCGCACGGTCATTGGCGCTGCCGTTGAAGCTGAAAAGGCCAATATTACGATTGCCGTGAATAATCGCTTGCCGATCATTGGGGGTTGGTTATCCCGAATTTTAAGCAAAGAGCCCGATGGATTAACAAAACCGCTCTGGGGCGGCAATAGTATTGCCTGGGGAGGAGAGGAGCTTAAATTTCAGAGGCTGGTGGTGCCTCAGAGCCAATATGGGCAAGATTTGTTTTTAACGATCGGCCCGGATCGCACTTGGACCTTAACCGATGATGAAGACAAAACGCTCTTAACGGGGCAAGGTACTGAAATGTTAACTGAATCAGCCGATGGCCAAATCACCTTATCCTTAGCTACTTTGAAAGCCAGAACAGGCACCGTCTTTAAGTTGCGAGTCTATTCAACGCTCTCTCGCATTGGATCGATTTTAGGGCGCATGACTGCTGCAGAGACCAAGCGTCAGTCGGGCATTATCAAAGTGACCTTTGAGGGTACCAACCCAGGCCAAACGGCGCAGATGCTCACCGCCATTACTAGGGCTTATATCAATCAAAACGTTAGCCGCCGCTCTGAAGAAGCAGAAAAAAGCTTGGAGTTCTTAAATAAAGAATTGCCCCGCTTAAAAGCCGATTTGGAGATCTCTGAACAAAATCTCAATACCTTTCGTAATGAGAAGAAAACCCTTGATGTGCCGGGTGAGATTAGAGAGCTCTTGACCCAAACGACCAATATTGAAAAGTCGCGCCAAGAACTTGAGCTCAAGCGTAAGCAATTTCAGGTGCAATACCAGCCTGATTACCCTTTGCTGAAAGCCATTAATTCTCAGCTCAAAGAAGTGCAGACCCAATCGATTGCTTTAGAGAAAACCATTTCCAACTTGCCACAAACCCAGCAAGATTACATTCGTAAGGCAAGGGATGTGGAAGTCAACAATCAGCTCTATGTGGCCTTACTGAATAACGCCCAGCAATTGCAAATTGCAAAAGCGGGAACAGTGGGTAACGTAGCTGTGGTAGACCCAGCGGTTCCCCCAGAAAAACCGTCTAGGCCCAATAAACCCTTGACCGTCGCCATTGCCGCATTACTAGGTTTAGCGCTGGGTTTTGTGGTGTGCCAATTGTTGGCATTTATCACTGGCGTGGTCAGAGACCCGAAAAAATTAGAGCAAAGTATTGGACAACCGACTTTAGGAGTGGTGCCTTTATCGCTTGAGCAAGTCAATGCGATGGAGCGCGAGGATTCTGGCGAGCTCAGCGACTACATGCTAGCAGCTGCAGAACCCACCTCAACAGTGGTTGAGGCTTTGCGATCTTTGCGCACTTCTATCTTGTTCTCACTAGCAGAAAAAAAGCAGGCCAAGGTATTGCTCCTTACCTCTGCCGTGCCATCGCAAGGTAAATCCTTTTTGTCAGCCAACTTGGCCTATTTGCTGGCAGTTACTGGCAAGAGAGTACTCTTGATTGAGGCAGACGTGCGTAGATCATCGATTAAGCGTTACATTGATTTTGATCCTAAAAATCCAGGCTTGTCATCCGTCTTAAATGAGAATATCGATATCGCCAGCGTCATTTTGAAAGACGTGTACCCCAATTTAGATTTTCTACCGGCAGGGCCGCGGGTGAAAAACCCAGGTGATATGTTATCTACCGATCGACTCTCTATTTTGATCGCGAGTCTACGCAATCAATATGATTTTATTTTCATTGATTCACCACCACTGCTGCCGGTAAACGATGCTAGAGCTCTAGCCAAAGTTTCTGACATCACCCTCTTTGCGGTAAGACAAGAAATGGTCAGCCTCACAGAAGTGAGAGAGGCTCTAGAGATCTTTGGTAAGTCGGGTAATTACATCGATGGCGTGATCTTCAATGGCTTTATCCCCTCTCGTATTCGATATGGTTACAACTACGGTTATGGCTACGGCGGCATCTTTGGTTACTTCAAATACGGTAGACGCTACAAAAATTATGGCAAGTACGGTAATTATCAGCATGGCAAATACACTTACCGCTCTAGTAAAAAAGAGGGTAGCGATGAGGGTAAATGATGTCAGATATGTAACTCAGTACTTGGCACGTAGTAGCAACTGATTAGTAACTCTGTGACAACTGAGTAGCAACTGAGTAGAAGCTGACAAGTAACTCAGCGAAAACTGAGTGATTACGGAGTGACCAATGAACTACCGGATCGTTATGGTTTGCTTACTACTTCTTCATTTCTAAGCTTCTGAGTTCCTGCTGAGCGATTACCCAGTTGATGCTGAATAACTACTTAAATAACTGTCTAGCTGTCTAAATCTCTTCCAGGAATCCCCTAAGCGCATCGCCGATGATGATAAGTAAAATGATTACTATCCATTCAAATACTAGCAATACTAGTATTTATAAAAAAATACATGTAACAAGATCAATACAGCAAGATAAATGCAGTAAGAGGAATGCAGCAAGATGAATACAGCAAGATAAATGAATGCAGAAAAATAATCCAAAACATCAATTGAACCACTGCTAGGCTAATGCACTTTACACCTCTATCTATTGCATCACCTCTTATCCAGCGGATTGAAGATCCATGCCCTGGTATTTGATTCACACCAAGCCAGCTCAAGAAGAGCGCGCAGCGCATCACTTAGAGCAGCAAGGCTTCACCATTTTTTTACCGCGTTGTCAAATTCAACGGAAAAGACGGGGTAAATTAGTCCATCTGATTGAACCTCTTTTTGCTAGGTATCTCTTTATCCAATTAGATAACATTAGCAGTAACTGGTATCCAATTCGCTCAACGCGGGGCGTACATACGCTAGTACGTTTTGGCGTAAATGCAGACCCCGTTTCAGTGCCAGAGACCTTAATTGAGGCTCTGATGAGTACGCAAGAGTCAGCAAACGATCAAGCGCTACCAGCCATTGCCTTATTTGAGCCTAATCAAACGCTAGCGATTACCAGTGGCCCCTTTGTTGGTTTAACAGGACTTTTTCAAAAACTGCAAACGACGCAGGATGGGCAAGCAAGGGCATTGTTATTGGTAGAGATTTTAGGCAAACCCCAAAGCCTATCCATTAGCCTTGCGCAGGTACAAAAAGCATAGTCAAAAAAATAAAAAATAAAAAATTAATTCAAAAAATAAAGTTATACAGTAAAGTCAAAAGAAATTCCTAGACAGGTCGCAGGCACAAACTGTCTCAGTTGACTTGCCTAACTTGATTCACATGGTTGCTTTAATCTCATTTCTACCAATTAGATCGGGCTTTGGTCATTGGATTCTTTTGACATTCTCTACCCTCGCTTGCTTTTTTATAGGGAGATTACTAAACCTACTTACAGTCGTTGCTCTTTTCGTAATGCTGCTGAAAGGATCATCGCGATTCCAAGTCCTCGTTTATTAGTGTCTAGGCTAGGTTTTTATTCCTTAAATTGGTGCATATAGATTGCTGGAACAGGGTAAATAGTCTAATTGATCAGGTAAACTATGTTCAGATGTTGAACACTCTTATTGAATGCTCCTTGAGCCTATCAATCTTGATCTAGGGATGGTTTGGACTGGATCAGTAAAGAAGTATCTTTTTTAAGATTTTTAAGGGAGTTCGAGGCTGTTTTTTTGATGCTAGCTCGTCATGGCAGGGCGGTAGCGTCCCTAAAATGTTGCCAATACTGTGTTTGAGTAGGTCATTCTTTCTTTTAGATCACGCTTTGCACTCAGCCTCTTCCATATGTCTTTTCTGGCCTTTTTACTGAAAACATTCTATTAAATCTGACCTCCTCCCAATAAATTGGCATGTCTAAAATTTCTCCAGCTTCCTCAGATGATGAATTTAATGTCATTCTTGCCCTTGAAAAGACACCTACGCTCTCGCAGCGTGATTTAGCTAGTGTGCTCGGTTTTAGCCTGGGGAAAGTCAATTATTGCCTAAAAGCTTTGATTGATAAGGGGCTTATTAAAGCGGGGCGCTTTAGTAAGAACCCCAATAAAAGGCAGTACGCTTATTTGCTCACCCCCCAAGGAATTGCTTCTAAAGCCATGCTTACTGCTCATTTTTTAGAGCGCAAGATGGCCCAGTATGAGGCCCTTAGAGGTGAGATTGCGGTACTGCAAGCACAAATGACTGTGGCAGAGGTGCCCCCACCAAGTCGCAAGCACGATCAAGAGTAGTCATGAGGCTTTGCTTGATAGCGCTAAAGCAGGGGTGAAATAGTGGGGTTGAAGATGCGCGCTAGTCGGTGTTAGCGGGCTTTGGCTTAATAAACAATTGATTTATATTCAATTGGGCGTTTCTAAAGTAGATATTAATAGATAGCGTTGACACTAAAGTAGTGCAATCTAGTAGTGACCCCAAAGTTCTACCTTCATTGTTTAGGAATCAGATCCACCTTGGGGGTGTTTTTACTCTTTTGGGTGTGAGTGAGAACTGAGTCTGAAGTCGTGTACACGCTGTTAGTAGCGATCGACCCACCAAACCGTTTTTATGCACCAAATCAGTGATTTTCTACTTGAGCAAAAACCTGACCAAACACGAATTACCAGTTCACACATCAAGCCATTTTTAAATTGAGCCGCTCAAACTTCCTTATTTAACTCAAGCCATTTTTCAAAATCACCGCCAAATGAGTCATCCCAAAATCTACATAGCTGGTCACCGCGGAATGGTCGGCTCTGCCATTGTTCGAAACCTCATTGCCAGCGGACATCCTGCCGATCGGATTATTGGGTGTACTCATGCCGAGCTTGATTTAACCAATCAAGCCCAAGTGCGCGCTTTTTTTGCGCAAGAAAAGTCTGATCAAGTCTATTTAGCCGCCGCCAAAGTAGGTGGCATTTATGCCAATAACACCTTTCCGGCGGACTTTATTTATCAGAATCTGATGATGGAGGCGAACACCATCGATGCCGCCTATCAAAACGGCGTACAAAAACGCCTCTTTTTAGGGTCAAGCTGTATTTATCCTAAGCTTGCTCCCCAGCCCATGACAGAAGCTGCGCTCCTGACCGGCTATTTAGAGCCCACGAATGAACCCTACGCCGTTGCCAAAATTGCCGGGATTAAATTGTGTGAGAGTTATAACCGTCAATATGGCGAGCATGGCATTGATTACCGTAGTTTAATGCCGACCAATTTATACGGCCCAGGTGACAATTACCACCCGGAAAACTCACACGTCATTCCAGCGCTGATTCGCCGCTTTCATGAGGCCAAGCGAGCGAATGCTCCCGTGGTCACGATTTGGGGCACAGGCACGCCGATGCGCGAATTTTTGTATGTAGATGATATGGCTGCTGCCAGTATCCACGTCATGAATTTACCCAAAGCCATTTACGATGCACACACGAGTCCCATGCAAAGCCACATCAATGTGGGGTATGGTTCTGATGTCACTATTACGCAACTCGCTCAAACGATTGCGACAGTCATTGGCTTTAATGGCGCAATCGATTTTGATCCTAGTAAACCCGATGGCTCCCCTAAAAAGCTTATGGATAGCGCTCGTCTTAATGCCTTGGGTTGGCATGCGACAGTGCATTTAGAGGCAGGGATTTAATCTGCTTACGCGAATTTTTTAGAACACCATCTCTAATTATCCATCCTGAAATACGATGACCATCAAAATGACTGCTCCACAAAAAGTCGCCCTCATCACCGGCATCACCGGCCAAGACGGCTCCTACCTAGCTGAGTTCTTATTGGAAAAAGGCTATATCGTTCACGGTATTAAGCGCCGCGCCTCTTCTTTTAATACAGAGCGTATTGATCATCTCTATCAAGATCCCCACGTCAATCACCCAGATTTAATACTTCATTACGGCGATTTAACCGATACCAGTAACTTAGTACGCATCATCCAAGAGTGTCAACCTGATGAGATCTACAACTTAGGTGCTCAGTCTCACGTCGCTGTTTCTTTTGAGTCTCCGGAGTACACCGCTGATGTGGATGCGATGGGTCCGCTGCGCATGCTTGAAGCCATCCGCATCTTGGGTCTTGAGAAGAAAACCCGTTTTTACCAGGCATCCACTTCCGAGCTCTATGGTTTAGTCCAAGAGATCCCTCAAAAAGAAACCACTCCGTTCTATCCCAGAAGCCCTTATGCAGTAGCCAAAATGTATGCCTACTGGATTACCGTGAACTATCGTGAAGCCTATGGTATTTATGCGTGTAATGGCATTCTCTTTAATCATGAATCCAAACGTCGTGGTGAAACCTTTGTCACCCGTAAAGTCACAAGAGGCTTAGCAAACATCTCCCAGGGCCTAGAGAAGTGCCTCTTTATGGGCAATATTGATGCTCTACGTGATTGGGGTCATGCCAAAGACTATGTCCGGATGCAATGGTTGATGCTCCAGCAAGAAACACCAGAAGATTTTGTAATCGCCACTGGTGTGCAGTTCACCGTCCGAGAATTTATTACCCGTAGTGCTAAACAACTTGGTATCACTCTCAAATTTGAAGGCACCGCAGAACAAGAAAAAGGCATCGTAGCCGCTATTGATGGCGATAAAGCCCCAGCACTCAAGGTAGGTGATGTCATCGTACAAATCGATCCACGCTACTACCGTCCGACTGAAGTGGAAACCCTCCTAGGGGATCCCACCAAGGCCAAAGAAAAACTCGGCTGGGTTCCTGAAATTACTCTCGATGAAATGATCGTAGAAATGGTTGCAAATGATTTGGATCAAGCCATGCAACATGCTCTTTTGAGCAAGCATGGTTATTCTGTAGTTGTCGGTAAGGAAAATTGAGTTTGAGGTTTTATGCTATTGCATTGAAAAAGTCTAGGTTATTTTAAAAAAAATTACATGTGCAAGGAAAGAGGTGTAGAAAGAGATTTGGAAAGAGGTTTTCCAAGAAAATCAAATAGAATGAATCTTTTTCCTTTAAAAATAGAAGGGTGGGTGCGATCCAAGCCCGATATGTGGAAAGGAACTGATAAGGTCTTGCCAATTGTGTGTTTGGCCCAACAACAAACATGGGAGCAAAAAAC
>Ga0118677_10005584_pt1 | contig 21904 bp, 32 predicted proteins | sample AliMusrvi5mmetaG_FD_86154 | JGI IMG/M metagenome (GOLD analysis project Ga0118677, IMG submission 86154)
GGAATATCCTGATCATCGATGACGACCGGTCGATCCTGGCCACCATGGGAGGGTGGCTCCAGCGGCATGGCTATGCCATTTCCTCGGCTTCCACGGCGGCGGGGGGATTGGCGGCGGTGGCGAGGGAGGAACCGGACGTGGTGTTGCTCGATCTGGGGTTGCCGGACGCCGACGGCTTGGAGACGCTCGCGGAAATTCATTCCCGCCAGCCGCAGGTCGCCGTGATCATCGTCACGGCCCAGGATTCGCTGAACAACGCCATCGAATCCATCAAACGCGGCGCGTTTCATTTTATCAGCAAACCGTACGTGCCAGAGGAATTGCTCTCCCTCATCCGCCGGGCTGCCGAAAGGCGGGAATTGGTGAGGGAAACCGTCCAACTGCGCACCCATGCCGAGCATCTCTCCCGGCGTCTCGAATTGGCCGAGCAACAGCTCGCCCCCTCGTTCCCCAGCGGGAAAATGAAGGAAGTGGAGGCGCTCATCTGCCGTGTGGCTCCGACGGATGCGAACGTCTTCCTGGTGGGCGAAAGCGGCGTAGGCAAGGAGGTGATGGCCAACCGCATTCACCGCTTGAGCCACCGGGAAGAGAGGCCGATGGTGCGGCTTAATTGCGCGGCCTTTCCCGAGAACCTCATCGAGGCGGAGCTCTTCGGCTACGTCAAGGGGGCTTTTACCGGCGCGGTGAACGATTTCCCCGGGATGATCGCCCAGGCGCAGGGGGGGACGCTTTTTCTGGACGAAATCGTCGAGATGCCCGTGGAATTGCAGACGCGCTTTTTGCGGGCGCTCCAGGAACGGGAGTTTCGCGCGCTCGGCAGCACCCGCACGGTGATGGCGGATTTCCGGCTCATCGCCGCCACCAACCGCCCCGTGGCAGAGGCGCTCAGGGCGGGAGCGCTCCGGCGCGATCTCTATTACCGCCTCAACACCTTCCAGATCGAAATCCCGCCGCTGCGGGAGCGCAAGGAGGACATCCCCTCCCTGGCGAGCACCTTCCTGCGGCAGTTCGCGTGCCGACTCGGAAGGCCCGTGCCACAGATCATGCCCGAGGCGTTGGCTCGCCTGATCGCCTACGACTGGCCGGGAAACATCCGGGAACTGCAAAACGCCATCGAATACGGCGTGGTGCTGGCGCATGACAACCAGATCACGGAAAAGGAACTTCCCAAGGAACTCCTCCTCGCGCCGGATTTGCGGGCGGCCAGCGCCGCCTGGGGCGAAGGGGGGGGGCAGACGCTCGACTTGGAGGCGAGGGAGCGGGATGCGATCCTCCTGGCCCTTTCAAAAACCGCCGGCAACAAAAAGAAAGCCGCGCAACTGCTCGGCATTCATCGCCCGACGCTTTACAGCAAGATCAAGCGCTACGGGATCGGGGTTTGAGAGCGCGTGGCGTCCGGAACGGGGCAGGGGGATGCTTTTGCAAACACCTCCAATTCTTTCTTTTCATTTGCGGCGGTCTTGAGAATCATGGAGGGGATGTCCGAGCACCCTCCAGCCCGATCCTCCGCCGCCGTCGAGGACTACCTTGAACGCATTCTGGATCTCATCAACACCAAGGGGTATGCCCGCGTCGTTGATATCGCCTCCGGCTTGGGCATCTCCCAGGCGAGCGTCACCAACATGGTCCAGCGCCTCGACGCCGAGGGCCTGCTCAAATACGAAAAATACCGCGGGCTGGCCCTCACCACCACCGGGGAACTCCTCGCCCGCAACATCACCCGCCGCCACCAACTGCTGACCGATTTTCTCAAGCTCCTGGGTCTCGACGACGAGGTGATTTACCACGATGTCGAAGGCATGGAACACCACATCAGCCCACCCACCCTGCGCGCCATTGAAGCGCTCAGCGCCCAACTCCAAAAACAGCCCGCGCTTTTGAATCGGGTGAAATCCGCCTTGGAATAACCCCCTCCCGGCACGAAGAGCGCCGAATCACAAAAAACAAGAATCAATCAAACCAGTCATGCAAATCCAAAAAGTATCCTACGAAGGTTGGCAACAAAACGTTGCCCTGAGCAACAACCATGTTGAACTGATCATTACGCTGGATGTCGGTCCCCGGATTATTTCCTTCCGGACGCCGCGCGGCCACAACGTCTTCAAAAACTACGCTGAACAGATCGGCGGAAGCGGCGAGTCAGAATGGATGATCCGCGGCGGCCACCGGCTCTGGATCGCCCCGGAGGCCGATGTAAGCTACGCGCTGGACAACTCTCCGGTGAGCCACGAGATGCTCCCCAACGGCATCCGCATGGAGAACGCCCCCGTCGCTCCGTGGGGGCTGCGCAAAGTCCTCACCGTCACCCTGGCTGATGACTCCTCGGAAGTCACCGTCCACCACCGTGTGGTCAATGAGAGCGCCAAGCCGGTGGAGATCGCCAGTTGGGGCCTCAGCGTCATGGCTCCCGGCGGTCTCGAAATCATCCCCACTCCAGCGCTCGGCGAACATCCCCGCGACCTGCTGCCCAACCGCCTCATCGTTCCCTGGCCCTACACGGACATGACCGACTCGCGCTGGCGTTTTGGCAGCGAATTCATCACCCTGCGCCAGACCCACGACGGCGGCCCCACCAAGCTCGGCCTTGCCCACAAGGAAAAATGGATCGCCTACCTCAACGGCGACGCCCTCTTCATCAAAACCATCGAGTTCGAGGAAGGCGCGAAGTATGCCGACTTCGGTTGCAACTTCGAGACGTTCAGCAACGGGGAAATGCTCGAAGTCGAATCCCTGAGCCCCTTGCGCCTGCTGCAACCCGGCGAAGCCGTGGAGCACACGGAAAAATGGTATCTGATGGGTGAGACTCCGCAGCCCCCCTCGCTCCATGAACAAGACCTCGGCGGGTGGATCGCTCCGCTCCTGAGCAAACTCGGGGTCTAAGCGCCCATGAAAAACGTCCTCTTTGCCCTGGCATCGCTCGCCGCCGCTGTGACACTCACGGGTTGCGCCACGCTTGGTGAGAGCCGCGCGGTGACGGCGGCGCGGGCGGCCATGAACGCCGAAATCCAAGCCGAAAAACCCGGCGACTACTTCGTCGGACGGCGTTATTACAAAGTGGACTACAAATTCTGGGGTTACATCCGCAAACCCGGCCAGCCGTGGACGGAGGCCAAGCTCGTCATGCTCAACGAGAACAAACATCTGGCTCCCGACCGCGAAAGCGGTACGCTCGGCGCGGACAACGGCAGCGAATACAAGCTCCTGGGCTCTTTCTCCGGGGACTCCGTCTATGAGCCTGCCAGCGACGGCTTCTATCCCGAGTTTGTCCTCACCGGCTACGAGTTGCGCTCCTCCACGCCAGCGCCCATTTTCGAGCAGCAAGGCGCCGCACTCGACCCCATCCGCCGGGTGATCGTTGCACCGTATTAGGGGCGGTTCCAATAAACATCCAGCGCCCTCGCCGATTTTTTAGACAGCTTCTACGCAAACGCGCAGGGCAGGACCAGTGCCGCGCGCAGCTGCCGCAGGTATGCGCTGCGCGGAATCTCGACCGCGCCAAAGGTGGCCAGATGCGGCGTGACCCACTGGATGTCGAGCAACACAAACCGGCGTTCCCGCAGCCGTTCCACCAGCGCGTGCAGGGCCACCTTGGAGGCATCGGTTTCGCGGTGAAACATTGATTCGCCGAAGAACGCCCCGCCGAGCGCCACCCCGTAGAGCCCGCCCACGAGCTTTTCCTCCCTCCATGCCTCCACGGAATGGGCGAAGCCGCGCGTGTGCAGTTCTCCGTAGGCCCGCAGGATATCCCCGTCGATCCATGTCTCCTCGCGCTCCGCGCAGGCGCGCATCACCTCGGCAAACGCTGTGTTCAGGCGAATCTCAAAGCGGCATTTTTCCAGCGCGCGCCGCAGTCCGTGGGGGGTGTGAAACGCCTCCAGGGGCAACACGCCGCGAGGATCGGGCGAAAACCACCCGATGCCGCCCCCGGGCATTCCCATGGGAAAGATGCCTCGGGCATAGGCGTTCAAAAGAAAGTCCGGCGTCATGCGGCAAAAGCAGAGGCCTTACCGCAGCCGCAACGTGATGTCTTCACTGGTGGCGGAAACCGTGGGGATGGCCTGGAGCCCCGGGATGGGCGCTCCGCTGAGGGGACGCTCGGCGGGTTCCGCCGAAAAGGTGAGCTCCTTCTCCTCGCGCCAGACGACGATGGAGGTTTTCTCTCCGGCGGTGAGGAAGAAAGAGGCGTTCAAGACGTCTTGGGGCGAGGTGATGGAGATTTGGCCGATTTTGAGGAGGATGTCCCGAGGGCGTAATCCCGCCTTGATGGCCGGGGCGTTGAATTCGAGGCGTTCGATTTCGGCTGTGGAGCCTTTGCCCGCCGCAGAGGTCGCGCAAACTAGGACGCCGAGCCAGCCGGGGCGCACCTCGCCGTAGCGCTCGTAGTCGCGATGGATTTTTTCGACTGCCTCCACGGGGATGGCAAAGCAGGAGGAGCCGTTGTCGATGCTGCTGATGATGACGCCGACCACTTCGCCCTTCATGTTAAGCAGGGGCGCGCCGCCCTGCCCGCGCTGGACGGGAACGCTGGCGCGGATGTGCGTGGTGGCAAAAAAGCGCCCCAGGTATTTGAGATCGAAGCCGGAGATCAGCCCAAAGCTGGGCGTGAGCGGCATGTCCATGGGGTAGGCGATGGTGACGACCGGCGTGGCGACCGCGAGCCCGGAAGCGGGTTTGACCATCGGTAGAAACGGGGTGCAGGTGGGGAGGTTATCCGCCTTGAGAATGGCGATGCCCGCGCGCGGATCGGCGATCAGCAGACGGGCGGTTGTTTTTACGTTGCCCTGGCAGCTCACCACGAAATCACGGCTCTCGCCGCCCACCGAATAGGAGGTGAGCAGGGTGCCGCTGGGATCGATAAAGAAGCCGGTGCCGCAGAGGTGGCCGTTTTTGTCGGAGGCCTCGATCTTCACCACGGCCCCCTTGCAGCGCTCGAAGACCTCTTTTACCTCCTTGGAAAGCGAATCCGCAACGGACCCCTCCTCCGCACGGGCCCCCCCGGCGAAGAGGACCAGCGTGGCGCAGAGGGCAGCGAGGGTGGACGTTCTAAAAGTCAAAAGGAGGGTCATAACTCACCGGGCGCGCATCGAGAATGTAGCGGGGGTGCTGGGAACCCGTCACTGTGGGTTGGTTGAGCAATGCGTCCGGAATGCGAATCTGCGGCGTGAGGGAACTCCCGCGCGAGCCCTCCTCGAACTGGGTGGCCGTGGCCACCTGCATGACTTGGGCGGGTTTGCCGACGGTGGCGGACTGGGCAAGGGTGACGGCGGAGGTGCGCACGCTGCTCCCCGGGTGCTCCAACATGTTGTAGGTGAGCGCTCCGGCGAGGCAAAGCACGGCGACGCTGGCGGTGCCGTAGGTGAAACGGGCGAGGGTGAGCCCCTCAGTAAACGCCTCCCAACGGTCCAAGGCGATGCGCCATGCCGGGCGCCGCAGCAATTCCGCCCGCTGGCGGTATTGGTATTCCTTCAGGAAATCTTCAAAATAACCGGGCGGCGGCTGCTCGTGGCGTTTGAGCCGCAAAAGTTTCGAGAGTGTCTGGTCGTCTAGGGGCATAGGTTAATGGAATTCCTCCAGGTAATTTTGCAACTGACGGTGAGCGTAAAAAAGCCGGGAGCGCACTGTCCCTTCCGAAATGCCCAGGATTTTGGCGATTTCGGCATGCGGGATGCCTTGAATGTCGAACATTGTTACCACGGCTCTATGGTCGTAAGACAACTTCATCATGGCCTCGTTCAATCTCTGTTGCAGTTCTCCCAAATCTGCCTCCCTTACGGGATCGCTGCCGGAGGTCAGCTCGATGAATTCCTTGTCTTTTTCGATCCCCGCGTCCATGTCGTCCAGGCTCATGTGGACGCGCCGCCCCCGCTTTTTGAGGAAGTTGATCGTCATGTTGACGGCGATCGAGTGAATCCATGTATAAAAAGCGGAGTTGCCGCGGAATCCGGTGATGGAGCGGTAGGCCTTGGCGAACACGTCCTGGAGCAGGTCGTTGGTGTCCTCGTGGTTGGAGGTCATGTTATAGACCAGCCCGTAGAGGCGCGGGGAGTATTTGACGACCAGCGCGTCAAAGGCCGTCGGGTCACCCGATTGCGTGCGGGCGACCAGCCGGGCGTCTTCGTTCGGCGCAGGTTCTTCGGTCATCTGGGGATTGCCTACCAGTTTTTTAGGCAATCCGGCAACAACAATGCCATGCTTAATCGTTGCGGCGGCTCCCGGAGAGGAAATAAAGGAGCCATCCCAGGGAGGAGACAAAGGCTGCGACATAGGTGAGTGCGGCGGCATTAAGAACCCGGTTGACCCCCTCGGCTTCCGCGCCGGCCTGGATGATGCCCATCTGGCCGAGGATGATCTTGGCACGGCGCGAGGCGTCAAACTCCACGGGCAGGGTGATCAACTGGAAAATGGTCAGCGCCCCATAGCAAAGCGCGGCGAGCTGGACGGCCAGCGCCCCCGGGATCAGGTGAAGGAAAAAGCCGCCGATAAAGATGTAGGGCAGCAGTTGCGAGGTGAACTGGGTGAGCGGCACCACCGCCATGCGCGCCTGCAAGGGGGCGTAACCGCGGGCGTGCTGGATGGCATGGCCGGTTTCATGCGCGGCGATGCCCGCCGCCGCGACGGACGGGGTGTGATAAACCTCGCTCGAAAGCGCGAGCCGCTTGGTGGAAGGGTCATAATGATCCCCCAGCGTGTCGTTGATCTCCACCACTTCCACATCATGGATGCCCGCCGCGCCGAGGATGGCGCGCGCCACATCCGCCCCGGTCATGTCGGTGGAAACCCGCACCTGGGAATACTTGGAGAAGGCCCGTTTGACTCGAAACTGAGCCCAAAGCCCCATCACGAGGGCGATGACGATCAAGACGATGGATAATTGAAACATAGGAGTATAATCGGCCAGTTGCCGGAATTAAGACAGGACAAAGAGGGATTTGTTCAAACGTCCTGCCCAGAATCAGCGTGGCGGAGAGGGGGGGATTCGAACCCCCGGTTGTCCCTTCTCTGTGGGGTGCATTGGATTTATTGGGGTTTGCTTGGGTGGGCATGGGGTGTATTGTTGAGTTGTGTGACACTTGTGACACTGTGCTTTTCACTTTATGGCTTCCTTGATCCGCCGAAAAAATTCCCCGTTCTGGTCCGTTCAATTCCGCGTTGCTTCCGGAAAATGGAAGCGTGTTGCCACGAAGTTCCGGGTGGGCATTGGAACGGACACGCGCAAGGCCCGCGAGTTGGCCGCGAACTACAGCGCAAAGGAGGCGCAGATTGCCCCTGCGAAAAACAAGGAGCACTGGGGCGAGTGGGTGAGGGAATGGCTGGCCGGATTGAAACTGACTCCCACGACGGTTGACAGGTATCAAGCCATTTGGGAAACGGTCATGGAGTTTCTGACCGCCAAGGAGATTCCCGCCCCGCGCTACGTGACTTACGCAACCTGCATGGATTATCTGACTTGGCGCAAGACCCATATCGGCCACAGGCGCAAGCCCGCCTGCCACAACACGGCAATTCTGGAGCTTAAAGTCTTGGGCTTTGTCATGGGAGAAGCCGTGCGCCGTGGGTTTGCGACGAAGAACCCGCGCAGAGAGATGCGCATTGGCAGGGAGAAGCCGCGCGAAAAGCCAGAGTTCACAGATGAACAGATTGCTAAAATCCGGGCGGCCCTCAAATCCGAACCCGAATGGATGGGGGATGCGTTTGAGCTTGCCATTCACCACGGATGCAGGCTCTCCGAGTGCCGGGTTCCGATGGGCGACGTTGACCTTGTGCGCGGGGTGATTCACTTCCGTCAGACGAAGGGCGACAAGCCCTTTTCTGTGCCGATCCATCCGGGGGTTCTCCCGTTGCTGGAGCGCAAGGCGGCAACCGGCGCCGCGTTCGTCGCCGACGTTCCAAAGAACGACAGCAAACGCTTCCACAAGCTGTTCAGGCGGTTGAAATTGAAGGGGGCGTGTTTTCATTCGACGCGGGTGACGGTGGTATCGAGGATGGCGAGGAGTGAGGCGATTAAACCGGAAGTGGCGATGCGTTACGTGAACCATTCCTCTGAGTTGGTGCACCGGATTTACCAGCGGCTTTCTTCTGACGATTTGCGCGGGGTGTCTGCCCATTTGCGTATCCCGTCGTCCGAAAGTCCGGGTTCTCCGAAAGCCAGTTAAGCGCATGGGAAAGCGTGGTGCGTCCGGGGTAGGGGAAAGCATACCCAGCCGCCTTCATCGCGCAGACATACCAGGGATCACGGTTCATCACCGTGGCCAACTGTTTGCCGTTGAGTAGTTTTTCGCTCATAAAAATTATTGCCGTCTCTCCGGCTGTCATGCGATGACGCAGCATTTACGTTCCTCCCCAGAAATTATTTAACCTTGGCGAGCGAGGGGGCTGCTTGTTTCTCGGCTGTCGCGCCTTCGATGATTTCCTCTACCAGCGCGTCCAGAGCCTTGCCTTTGGTGCCCGTAGCTGCTTTTAGGAGTGGCAGCAGGTTCTTCTTGGGCAGCGAACATGCGGCGGTGAACTGTTCCGCGCTGATGCCTTTCTCGTAGCAGCGGGCGAACACAATAGGCAGATCCACGATGGGCGTCGTAACCCGTCCCGGTTTCAGGACGATGCGCCCGCCGAACGCATCTGGATCAATCTCCAAGCGGCGTTTGATTTCCGCGCGAATCTTGTCAATCACCCCCTCTGCGGCGGCGCAGGCGTCGTAGAGTTGTTCCAGCGTCACGACATCGGCCAGCACGCCGGGTTGTGCGGTTGCCAGCGTCTTGACGACCTGATGCGCCTCCGGGCAATGCGTTTTTGCGGGGCAATATTTGCATTGCAGGGGGCCAGCAACGCGCGGGGCGTCTGGTTGGTTACATCGGTCGATTTCGTCCATCCATTCCCTGTAAGCCATTGACAGTGCGGCCTCGTCGTATTCCGCTGGCATTGGATTTTCGCCGTGGGCTTGTGCCAGCGCGACGATCACGCGGATGACTTCGCGGTTGTTCAACCATACCAGAACGGCCTGCGCCCGGAGTTGGAGATTGGCGTCCTCTTGTTCGGCATTGAGCCAGCCTGTCTTAACCTCGGGGATTACTGCCGTATCTCCGAAATACCAGACAATATCCGGCTTACCGCTGGCGATACGCTCGCCATTTTGCGTAAGCCACAACCTTGTTTCCTTCACTTCTACGGCATCGGATGGAACACAAAGCTGTTCGCGGAGGTTGGCAAGACGCGCCGAAACGGTTTCAAACGCAGATTCCTCGTGGTGGTCAAGCTCGATGTCCCGGCCTTCAACGGCGGCATGAATGCGCGTGCCGCTGTCGGCAATGGCAGACCCGCTATCGAGTTCCATCCCTTGCGCTTGCAAGGACCGGATGATGTTCGGTGCGCCGGGACAACGCGAATCGCGCGGGCGGCTGGATGCTGATGGAAGATTGAGACGCTCGTCCATGTTACTTGCCCCCGTTCTTTTTCAGCACCTGGTCGTTCATCTCGTAAATGGCCTCAACGCATCCGTCCCAATTCGCGTCAATTCCGGAGAGGATGGGAGCGGAGACGACATCGAGGCTGGCGAACGTCACGCCCTCGACCTCGGCGATGTAGGCGAGCAAATCCTGTTCGCTGATCTTTGCGAGGGCCATTTTCATCCGGAGTTTTTCCAGCAAGGTCGGCGGGCGGTCAACGGGCTTGGCTGCGCGGCCTCTTGACCTTGTCGGCGGTTCGACGGTGGTTTCCACGGGTTGCGCGGCCATCGGGATTGTGTCCTCGGGTTGATGTTGTGGGAGTGCCGGCTTGGGGGCCGGGGTTGTGAAGATCGGTTTCTTAACCTCAAACGCCTTGGCTTCCTTGATGACTTCGGCCTCGTCCTCGTCATAGATGCCTCCAAACCCGAACGCCACGCGCCCACCCTGGATGAGTGCTTTATGGCGAAGCATCCGGTGCTTCATTTTCCACGGGTCAGTTGCGCGAGAGCATTCGGAGAAATACTCCGTGACCTTGGTGGGCCGGGTGCGGTCCTTGCGCCAGATAATCGCTGTGCAAGAAACGGGGTCGCCGTTGTCGGCGTTCTCCCATTCAAATTCCATGCCGTCCATTTGCGGGTGCTCGTTGATGATCCGAATCCATCCGTCCACCGAGACCACCGGGACGATGCCGCCGCCCTTTGCTGGGAACGCGTAAATTTCCTTGGTCAACGGGTTCAACCCGTATTCATTGGCGACGATGGTCAAAGCCATAAGCTCTGAATCGCTGGCGTTTTTGAATACGGTATCTTTGAGGGTTTGCAGCAGCTTGGCGGGTTCGACCGAAAAGCGGCTTGCCATGATTTGCAGCGCGCTGACTTTATTTTGAGATGCGGCGGTGATTGCGAGTTCTTGTGACATATTATGTGTTTGTTTGGGTTAAAGCATAGATGGGGTTGGGTTGCGTTTGGTTCCTGCGTCCTTCCGTTTGGCTCGTGGAGCTTTGGGCGGTGGCATGGAGTTCAGATGCGTGATGAGTGCAGAGACATCCAGAGCCGCGAAGCTCTGCGTGTAGATGGTGTCGTAATCGTTGCCGTCCGGGGTGGTCTGTTCGATGATGACTCTGTGTGTGTTCATGGTGGTTATCGTGTCGCTCATTTGGAATCCTTCTTGCCTTGCATGAAAAATGCGCGAAATGCTTCATGCCCGTATTGGCCTTTTGTTTCTTCGATAACAAAGCCTACGGATACCTTGCCTTTGTAGTTCTTGCCGTTCAAAAAGCGCGAAACCCCGGCATTACATGCGCCGGTGATGGTTCTATACGCCACTATCATGTCTTGCACGCTCGCTGTGGTTTCTGGCGTCCAAGCCTTATACGGAGTAGTATCCCTGTTTCCGAGTTTCAGCAGAAGATCGGCGCGAGCTTCTGCCAATGTCGCTCCGTGCGCGGTTGCCCCGGCACGCTCGACAATGTAGGAAATCTTTGTTTGTCCGACGATCTGGACGCGCCGCACGCCTCCGCGCGCGCTAATAACGCGAACAAGGATTCCGTCATCCATCGCAAGCCCATCCAATGCTAATGCAGCCGCAAGCGCCGCACGACACATTGTGAGGGCCACTCCGCTAGCATTACGTTCTTTCAGCTTCGGGAAGGCTGTCTTGGTATCTGCGCCGCTGGCGTAGAGGGAGCCGCCAACGGTCGTCAGCTTCGGGAAGGCTGCCTTGGTATCTGCGCCGCTGGCGTCGAGGTAGCCGCCAACGGTCGTCAGCTTCGGGAAGGCTGCCTTGGTATCTGCGCCGCTGGCGTCGAGGGAGCCGGTGATCTCCTCAAAGTCATATCTCGTTCCCGGCTTTGCTATTAGGTTGCCGATGTGTGTTTTAGAGTTGTTCATGGGATTTTTGGATTGGTTAGAAATTGGTTGAGCGTGTCGGGGGTTGGCGGGAACTGGTTTCCCCCCGCTTACAAATCGGGAGCTTTAATCCGCTCCCCCGACGCGGCATTCCTCAAAGAGGGTGCCCGCTCAGAGTGTTGGGGGTTAATCGTCGTGACACATACCGCGTTCGCGCCGGGCATCGTAGGCGTCCTCTTGTCTCGCTGATTCCTCGTCGGCGATGGTCTCAAGAATGGTATCTTCCAAAGATCGCATTTCTGAGTCTTCAAGCGTGATTTCCCTGCCGTCCTCACCCCGGATTCCAAGGATGGTCAATTCGTCCGGGTCGTCGGGTGTGAGGGGTTCGCCGTATTTCCCGCGAAGGCCACGGCATCCGGGGTAATACTCGTAATCGACATCGATGGCCTCCCCTGTTAGCGGGTGTTCTGTGCGATGGGTGCCCATGTTATTTCTCGCCTCCGTTGAGTTTTTTGAGCGAGTTGCGGAGCATTTCGCGCCGGGCCTGATTGTGCTCCTCTTCCTGGTCAATCTCTGCCGACACAGCCATGCAGGACCATATCCAGTAAACGAGGAAGCCAAGGAGGGTGATCGCGATGCCGATTTTGAAGTTATCGGCCAGCTTCGCGGTGATTTGGGCGATGAGGATGAGTTTTGTCATTGTGCGGGGGTTAGTTTGGGTTTACGGAAATAGGAGAGTTGTGGCGACTTGGCTGATGCGGCGTCACGGATGCGTCGGCATGTGTCCATCGTTTTGCCTTTAGCGATGGCGGCTGGCGCGCAGCCGTTGACAACCTGGGCCATTTTGCGGGCGTGTGCGCGGTTCATGGTTTGGCCTCCGTGGGTTGTGAGACGCTCATCGCATCCCGTAGGATGAGGAGAAAGGCGGCGTCGAAATGGACGGCATAGCTTTGGGCCAGCGCGCAATGCGTGGGTGTCTGCTGGAGGATGATCTTCGCGGCGGTGCGCAGGATGATTTCCGGCGCGACCTGTCGCGGCAGGGTTTTGGGGGAGTGTGGCATGGGCGGGTCGGGTTAAGAGGCTCCGTTAGCGCCGTTGATTGCCCTGCGGCAGGATTCAACCAGCGAGCGGAATTTTGAGGGTGAGACCGGGGCTTTATCCGCTTCCGGTTGCGCTGCGATGGTCGGGAAATTTGCTTGCGCTTCGATCTTGGCCCTGGCGTCCATCTCGCGCAGCCGCTTGACGCATTTGCGGAGATAGGCCAGCCCCTTGGCGCGCACCATCGTCGTGAGGGTGATATGGACGTTCCCCTCGCGATCCGTCCACTTGCTTGACGCGAGCTTGAAATATCCCCGGTCGATGTAGGTCTGGTAAGGGGTGTTATTGTCTTGGAAGATACCGTGCTTGCGCAACCCAGCCATGAGCTTGTTGCGGCCCATGTTGAGCACCTTGGCGGCTTCGTTCAGGTGCATCAGGTCCGGAGAACCAACAACCTCGTCGTAAAACTCGGCTTTCGGGGTGAGCTTGGCGTTTTCGAGTTGGAGTTGCTGCTTGGCCTCCACTTCATCGGCCCACGCTCTGGCGGCAATGGCTGGGTTGGTGAAGTCGGGGAGCACGAAGGCGGGCTTGGCTTCCAACTGCCGCCTGGCTTCGGCGAACGCCTTGACCAGCGCGACCTTGAACGCGACAACCTGCGCCGTGTTCCGGGTGAGGGTTATGAGGAATGTCGCTTGATCCTCGGTTAGGAGGGCAAAACGCATTTTCTGTGGCCCGCCAGCGGTGGAAAGGGTAGCGGTTTCAAACGCGACCCTTCCAAAAGCTGGCTCGATCGAATCCTTGTGCACATCTATCAATTCGAGTGCGTTCTTGTGCTGAATCCCGCATTTTTCGGCGATGATGCGGCTGTCAACGACCGGGACGCCATTGGGTTCAATTTGGATGAGTTTTGTCATTGTGCGCCCTCCTTCATGAGAAACCGAGCAGGGAGCTTGGCTTTACGTTTGCGGAGATACGCGACCAAGCTGCGCTCAAAATGGAGGCTTAGCGCGCCCTTGCCGAGCGTTGCAAAATGTGTTCTGGCCGCGTCCATCAGATCGACGGGAACCGAGAGGTTTATAGGGGTTTTTTCTATTTTTTTCATCGAGAATTGCCTGTTGTCTGTATGGAGAATGTACGAATCATGCGCATGATCCAATAAAAATCTTGCTCATGTGCGCATTTTGTTTGCCCCTCCCTAGAGTTGTGCGCATAAGTGGGGCATGAAACCCATTCGGAAACCGTTCAATATCACCCTTTCTCCAGACCTCAGAGAGGCGCTGGAGCGTTACGCGAAGCAGTCAGGGAGGAAGCAGTCCCACATTATTGAGGAAGTGCTTAGACAGATGCTCAAAGAGGAGGGCTGGCTAAATTACGCACCGCCTCCCCCGAAAGCAGAAGATGGACCGCAATCCCACAGTAAACGCCATGTGGCCTAATGGTCCTGAATGGCGGCAACAGCCAGCCTATGAGGGGTGCCCCGATGCGGCAATTAGTCGAAATGCTTATAACTGACAAATGCGGGCAGATGCGTTGGATTTTCGGCGCGGTGCTCGCGCTCTGGATGGACGTGCCGGGCGAGTGTCTTTTCGGCGGGTGAGGAAGTAGGTTTTACTACCTTTTCTCACTTCATCTTACCCGGCCAGCCCTGCCAGCATGTGCCGGTGGACAAAAAGACAATCACAGTCTCGGCTAAAGTGGGGCGCAGAACGCACCAAGATGCCCTAGACGCCCTCACACGCACCGGGGCAGGCACAATGAGCCGTTTTATCCAGGCGTGCCTTGCAAACCTCATTGCGGCCCATCAGTCGGGAGAGCGGATCGCCGAGCCGGTGGAGCTGGTAAGGCGTTTGAAAAAGCGCGAGGAAAGATGATTTTTTGAAAACACACCCTCACGCCCCCCTTGGGGGTTAGGGGGGATTCCGAAGATGAAGATGAAGATGAAGGGGGGTTATTTTGCTGGCCGTTTGCTTAAGCAAAACGATGTCAATGCCAAGCCTCCCCGATCCAAATGCGGTTTCTACGGCCTCTAGGTAAGCCCTATGGCCGTCCGTGGTGAGTTGGACGCGATTGGCGAGCCGGTGGAGTTGAGGGAGCGGAAGTGAAAAATTGTGGGGGAGTCACGGAAAAAAACAGAGAGCGTGCCATTCCGCAAAAAATCCTGAGTGAGGGCTGAGTCAGGAATTTTCACTTTTTTGAAAAGACCGCTTGACTACCGCATGGTGTCTAAGGATAAGCGCGTTGTTCAAGCAGTGGTCGTCCTAACGGATAGCCTCCGCTCCACTAAAAAAGCCCGTTCAGCGTCTTGACCCGCTGCACGGGCTTTCTTTTTGCCCGCGCTGAACCATCCCACGCCGGGAGGACATAGCGACAGGCGGAACCCGAGGGGCTTCCATACGGATTGGAATGCTGGTGGTGAGCCGGGGCCAAAGGTGTTCCCCCGTTGCCGTTTGCGGCGTCATGTGCCGAGGTAAAACGATCAGCCCCGAATCTTCCGGGGTTGCGGTTTTACTTTTGACCGTCTTGACTTTGTTTGCGGAATTGCCCGCGAAGCCCCAAAAAAGGGGGGGTTTGGGGGGATTTCTTCCATCTTCTCTTAATTTTCCTTTTATGACTACATTTCTCAACCGATAACCCGGAGCCAAGCTCTCCCACCAGATTTTCGGCGCCTTCGTGGTTGGCGCGCTTTCCCCCACACCCCCTCTTATTCTTACTCTTTGTCTTTAAGGGTATTAATACCCTATGGATACCCTTTGAATACCCTTTGAATACCCTTTGGAACGCAGTTAACGACCTCACTGGACGCAAAAAACCCACCAGAATAACCCGGCAGGGTCTTTACGCTCTCTCCACACTCCCGGAGACTCAGGAGGGCCGCAGTGAGGCAATGAGCGCGTCCACGACGTGCCCAGGGGACCGAGCGCCAGCCGCAACCTGAGCGGCGATGTAGGTGTCCGACTCCTGCGAGAGTGTGACCGAGCGGGACACCCGGCGTTCGCCCTCGGGGAGTGGTTTTCGGCCTGCACCTGGTTTACGGGGTTTGATGGGATTTTTCATTCCGCCCTCCCTTCTGCCTTGGCGATGGCCGTGCGGGCCTGACTAGCGTGGTGTCGGATGCCCCCGATGACGGCCTTCGGCAGGGACTTCCGTGCCTCTGCTTCCTGGGCGGCCCACGCCAAGGTATTGGCAGCCGTCCTCAACGCCTCCAGCAACTCCGGGGCGGCGGCGATTAGCCGGGCATTCGGGATGTCCTCGGGGAACGCTTTCCTTGGGGTGAACGCCATCACCGAAATGCCCACCCTCGGATGGATCAGGATGGAGCCATCGCTCATCGTGTTGGCGAACCAAGGCCCTGGCGTGTGCCGCGATGCGCTCGCGACCGGCGTTTGTGTGGTTTTCATAGTTTTTTTTATTGGTTCTCCGGGGGTCGGACCCGGAGAGTAAGGGTGATTATTCCAGCGCAACCCAACCGGCCTGGTCGTCCCACTGGTAGGGCTGCGCGTCAGAGTATCCTCCCTGCTTGCGGCAGCCATAGACATCCCGCTTGACGGCTTTTTCGATTTCCTCGGCGGTGTCCGCCTCGGCGACCAGCCCACGCACTGAGCCGTAGGCAATAAACCTGTGATCGCTACCGACTGTCATTGCGGTAGCGGTGATGCTGCGGGGAGTGATTTTTGCTGAGTAAGTTTTCATTTTTTTTGGTTTTCGTTTTGGTTTTCGTCTCGGGCTTCATTGCCTCTGACAATTGAAGAATCGCATCCCATCCCTTATTTGTCCACATTTATTTTACGAATAAATTACGATTGTCTGTAACCCTCTGCAAATACGCCACTTGCAACACGAAATATTTTCAAAGCCAACACGAAAATTAAGCCGAGTATTACTCAATAAACCCATAAAAGACCTATATACTTTACCGCGAGAGCGAAGCGGGAGCGGCACGTCGGAGACTCACTGCAAGACCCGCACCTACCACGCCAAAAAGCTCTGTGATCCTATGGGGGTTGATAGGGGGAAATCCGCACCCAATTGTCAAGCACAAAGCGCCGTTTTTGCTTGATTTTTCCTGCAACGGCAAAAAGAGACAGGCCATGCCGCAAAAACCTAACAAAGAGAAAAAGATCAATATACCCGCCCAGCAGGTCGAGAAGGCAGCGGGAAAACCAGCAAGCGGAAACAGTTCGCGCGCGCATGACAATAATAGGCCCAACCCCCTCATTGCCGGGGTGGTAACACCCGACCAGGCGCAGATGTTCCTCCGCACGCTGGCGGCGACTTGCGACGTGTCGGCGGCATGTCGGGCGGCGATGATCCCCCGGAAACTGGCCTACAGGCACAAGCAGAGTGATCCCGAGTTCGCTGCGGCGTGGGCGGACGCCAAAGAGCAGGCGATTGACTCCCTGGAGGGTGTGGCCTACCGGAGGGCGGCGACAGGCGATCCCCGGTTGCAATTCATCAGGTCGGGTCCGATGGCCGGGTCTCCGATCATCGACCCGGCCACCGGCGATCCCTATGTGGAGAGGGACTACTCCGACGCGCTCATGATCAAGCTCCTAGCTGCCCACCGGCCCGAGGTGTATGCCGAGAGAGCGAGAGTCGAGCTTTCCGGCACCGTCAATACCGGGGTGATCACCGCACCGGATGAATTACTGGCCTATGTGCACGGTGCCTTGCCTGGTTTCATGGCAGCACTCCAGCGACCATTGGCGCCCGCCGCACTCCCGGCATTGGATGTCTGAGTGACAGGGGTGTCACCACACCGCCCAATGTGTCAGAGGGGCATTGGCGGGCATTCTGGAGCGTTGGTTTTTTCTCAAATATGAGAATACTGATGGAGTTGCCCTGTAATGTAATACACCGCCGAAAATCGCTTGACTTTGCTGCGGGGGGCGCAAACGGCGGGGAGCGTGGACAAACCACCAATCAATAAAATCAATACCACACGCATATGCAAACTATCTACGCTCTCGCTAACTCCATCGCCGAATCGTCCCCGGCCATCCGCAAGTCGGTCGGCGCAATCCATGCGCTCCTCGCACGCAGGGTGATCGACCAGGCTAACACCGTCCAGATCGACCCGGACGACATGAGCGGGACGTTGACGCGTCTCATTGCTGCTGCCGCTGCCGGGAGCAACACCGCTCTCGCAGCACTGGTGACGGCCACAGACCTGACGGGTCCTGGAGTGCTCACTACGCTGACGGCCAATGTGGATGCCCACGCAACCCAAGGGGGAGCACTCGCCGCCAAGATATTGAGTACAATGGCTCCTGGTGACATCGTGACGGCCATCACCGGCAACCCTGCGGCGCTGGCAGCCCTCACAATGGCGCTGGCAGCGTAAGGACACTCTGCGCGGGGACGCCTGCGCTTCCAAGGGGGCGGTGCTGAGGGGACGGCACCGCCCCCACGTTCCAATGACTATCCGCTACTGCTATAACTCCGAGCAAAACTCGTATGACCCCGTCACTAGGACGGTGCATCTTATGCCAGACGCCAGTCCCTACGCGCGGCTCCATGAGACGGCCCACGCGCGGCAGCACGAAGAAAACGCCCTAGGTTGGCGCTGCTATCGGTTGTGCCGGTTCCTGCCCATCCTATCGTGGCTCTCTGTCATCCTCCTGGAATTGGACGCCATCCGCCGCGTGCGCCGCTCCCTCTGGCAACCGTGCCGCCGCGAGGCCATGCAAGGGTTACTCTCCCACGTTTTCCGAAAACCACTCCCTGAACCAATATGCTCGATAAAACAAAAACCCACCTACGATCCGTCACATTCGACATTTCCCCCCCTGATTCCGAGGGGCTGATTGTCTGCACCGTCAATGCTCGGATCGGCGACGGGGAAAGCGCCGAAGACATGGGGTGCGAATACCAATGCACCCCCGAACAGGTCCGCGAGGTGCAACGGATTGGCGTGTTTTCCATGCTGGATTTGGCCCATGGCTACGTGAGCAACGATACCCGCTGGGTGGTGTGCAGCCAGTGTGGCGACGGGCACAAGGTCGATTGGGATGCCGTTATCACCCCGGAGGACGCGTGCGAAGGGTGCGGTACGGTCGGATCCAAGACCACAGAGCCGATGATGGTGAAGATCTGGAGGCGGGTCGCGAATCCCAAGACCGCACCGCACCAACCCAAGAGTGATGAGCCATGAGCAAGACCTATCGCAATCAGGCGGGGTATCGGAGACGCCCAGCGCAAGGTAAGGGGGACGCTCCGCGCAACCTGGGCCCGGAGTTCCGGGACAACTACGAGGATATTGATTGGGGGCGCGAAAAAACCGGAGCGAAACCCACGAAAAATTCCCATGCTGATCCTGACGCCATCCCTTAGCATTGGCATTGCGGCGGATTGTCATGTTTCAGGCGTGGATGAGGCGGTTGTCCACGCGACCAGGCATGGATGTTTCCTGCGAGCGGTGGGGGGCAGGATACCCGCCAAGGACAACCCGCAATACCTCGGGGTGGAAGCGGGACCAGAACTGTTCCTCAACATTCGCGATCTGCAAGAGCCTGATTACAACCGCAAATCATTCGAGTGGTTCCTTTCTTTTGCTAAACGCTGGCACGGCGCCGGGCGAAAGCTGTTCATCCATTGCGTGCGCGGCGAATCCCTTTCTCCGTCATTGGCATTGCTTTTTCTCGCCAAGGTAACGGGGGAAATACCCTCCACTAGTTACGACGCGGCGTATGACGCATTTGAGCAGTTGTGCCCTGGGTATGTCCCGCGTGCAGGCATCGAGACGTATTTGCGGGAGCACTGGCATGACATTGGCGACGCAAGAAAACCATCTGTTCCTGTGGCCTACAAGATACCGGACGAACCGGCGCGGGCCATCGCGTTGTTGCGCGACTCGGCATTGATCCATTTCGGAGTGATGTCGCGGATTACGGACAAGGACGGAAGACTATTGACGCCGGTGCCAACAGAGTTCCAACTGAGGGTGTTCGCGGCCTATCAATGGTGCATCGACAACAGAGTGCCGATACGCATTGTGCAGCTCAAGCCGCGCCAGTCGGGCGGGTCAACGGTATCGGCATACCTCTGTTACCGGCATTCGCGACGCTATCATCTCGGCGGGTTGATGATGGCGGATGAGACGAGCCGCACGGACCAGATATGGAGGATGTTCAACCAATACGGGGACAACGACCGATTTGCGGGCTTCTGGGACACACGACATGAATGGAACACAGAAAAAGCCAAGTTCTCATTCACGGACAATGGGGCAGATCGGTCAGTGGAATGGCTGAGGGAGACGGCCAACGACAGCAAGGCGGGTGCGGCAGGCACGCGTCATATCCTGTGGTTCTCGGAGTCGGCGCGCTACCGAAAAACCGGGGATGCGTCCGATACGATGGTTATCGGCAACTGCGCTAACTCGCTCCCCTCTGGAAACTCTGAGAGCTATCCCCTGACGATGGAGATACTGGAAAGCACGGCGGAAGGCTGTTCGGGCGTGCATTTCGATACCTACAACGGGGCAGTCACCCTAGAGGATCGCATTGCCGGAAAAGTCGGAAACGGGTGGATCAAGGTCTTTAGCCCGTGGCATGAGTGCCGAGACTACCAGCTTAACCGGACAACAGACACGGCATCGTGGTTTGATGAGACCGATCCACGGTTTGAGCGGTTCCGGGCGCGGGAGGACCGTGGGGAGCGACTGTATGCGTGGAGCCGGGGGCAAGTGGCGTGGCGGCGAATGAAGATCATCACGGATTTGCACAACGACGAACGGCTATTCGACCGGGATTATCCGGATTGCGAGGAAGTGGCATGGCAGGCGAGCGGAAACCCGAGGTTCGACATCGTGGGGATGACGCGTTTACTGGAGATGGCAAGGACCAACCACGGTCATGCACAGCGCGGGATGCTGGACATGGCGGGTGATAACATCGTTTGGACACCGAGCAAAGGTGAAGGGTGGGTATGGTGCGCGGAGCAACCGCTCTATGGCTGCGCCTACATCGCCTCGATGGACCCAATGACGGGCGAGCAAAGTGCTGGTTCTCGCGTGAGGGATGCTCATTCCCTGTGCATTCTGCGCAAGGCATACATCGACACCAAGGGCGTCCAGCACGATACGCGCGTGGTGGCTGTGATCGACGTTCCCGATGGGTGCCGATGGGACATGGACATTCTGGCAGAGCACGGAGACAGGCTTTTGCGGTGGTACGGCAACCCGCCCATCGTGATCGAGAGCAACAACAGCGGGGTGGAAGCGATCCGGCTCTTTCGCCAGCACGGGTGCCATGTGGTCAAGCGGACGAAGCTCGATGCGCTCAACCCAGGCAAGAAACTGGAGGTGTACGGGTTCCAGACCACCAATCAGGCCAAGGCTTTGTGGGTGGGCGCGCTGGCAACGGCTATCCGGGAGCAGGACTTCGTTTGCGAATACCTGCCAGCGGTCAAGGAGTTCGCAACGTTCATCACCAACGAAGCCGGGACAGGCGAGGCCCAGGGGGGCTGCCATGACGATTGGGTGGCGTCTCTCGGGATTGGACTGCTCCACATCAACGCGGCAACCATCTTGAGAGCACCCGAACCGATCCGGGCACGGGGCGAAATTGCTGGACAATGGCAGGGGCGCGGGGTTAAACCGAGTGCGTTGACATAAACGCGGTGTGACACTCGGAAACGATTTATCCCCATGAAAACGACTCTTTTTCTCGCGGTTGTGATGTTGGCAACGGTTTCGACATATGCAACGCCTCAAGACGATATGGTTATTTTGGACGCCCAGATGTCCAAGATTGAAGGACCGGCAGGAGACGATGCGCGCAGGAGGATTGCTGAGAGCAAATACCCATCCCTCCCAGGGGAAACCTCAGCAGAAACATCGGCGAGACGTGCAATCCTTATGCAGCGGGATGCCATGATTGAAATGCGCGAGAGGCTCAAGAAAGAGGGCAAGCTCACGCCGGAGATTGAATTGCAGATCATGGCACAACTTAATCAGCTGGCGGCACAGTTGGCGGCTCTGGCGACCCCGGCGCAGACGATTATCATTCAAGACCGCTAGGCTTTTTGCGATAGGCTCATTTCGCGTTTGACTTTGGCCGCGCGTGCCCAAACGAAACGCGGGCATGGAACCAACCCAAGAAGAACTGCTTAGGCTCGCGCAAACGAGGACACCCTCTCAAACTCTCCAGACGGAAAGGGGCTTGGCCGGTCAACAGACGCGACTCTATCAACGAGCGCAGCAAGATTCGGCTCTCGTGAAACAGAGAAACCGATTGATCGATGCGGGAGTGCAACCAGGTCAACGCCCCTTCATCCAGCCAGGCATGGCAATCGCTGATGTTGACACTGCGCGGAAACGCATGGGTGATCTTGAGAGAGGGGTGATTGCCCAAAAGACACAACCTCCTGTTCCTCTCCAAGCTCCCGTGGTGCAAGGTGGTACGCAAGCTCCGCAGGTTCCAGCAGTTCAGCCGAACGCCCCTGCCTTACCTGCTTTTGGCGGGACCGGGATGCGAAAGGAGTTTGCCGCGCCGATGCCTGCGGCTACGCCTGCCCTGCCTGCCTTGGGTCAAGGGATGCTCACTGGAGCGAACACCGCCACGGCGCAGACGCCCCAGC
>Ga0118677_10005585_pt1 | contig 21901 bp, 22 predicted proteins | sample AliMusrvi5mmetaG_FD_86154 | JGI IMG/M metagenome (GOLD analysis project Ga0118677, IMG submission 86154)
GAATGAAATCCATTCAAACTTGAATGAATCTGATGCTATTTTGAATGAAATCCATTCAAACTTGAATGAAACTCATGCTATTTTGAATGAAATCCATTCAAACTTGAATGAAACTCATGCTATTTTGAATGAAATCCATTCAAACTTGAATGAAACTCATGCTATTTTGAATGAAATTCATTCAAACTTGAATGAAACTCATGCTATTTTGAATGAAATTCATTCAAACTTGAATGAAAATCATTCAACTTTCAATAAAAAAATATTTATAACACATTGTTTTTGTGCATTATATCTATTTTTTATGAAAAAATGTCAGTTTTTGCCAAAATGACATAAGGGTTTAATAAAAAAAAACCTGCCCTTTTTCGGATGTTCTGAAAAAGGGCAGGCGATTTTCTTTCTTTTTTTTAAATTTTATAAATTTATTCTAACATACATGTTAAAACTTCCAAAATAATAATTAATAAAAATTATTACTTCTTCAATTTTACAATAAAACTGCCTGTAGTATCGGCAGATACATTCAATACAACAATAGTTGTATATCCTTTTGGGACAGGTGTAGAATTTCCCGGGTTAACTGTGACGGTTTCGGCTGATAATAATTTGCCTGTAAGTTCATTGGAACAGGTAAATTTCAGCACAGTAGCGCCATCATTAATAAACAATTCACCAGGGATAACTTTGTTAATGGTAACTTCGGTACCGGCAGGAACTTTTGTTGCGGTTCCCTGCGAACGGGGGCCTTTTTCATAGCGTTTACCAGCTTCTCTAACCAATTCACTGAACGGATAATCGCCTTTTGCAGCTATTTCCGATGCATTTGAATAAATACGGTTAAAATATCTCATCAACACTATTCCTGTAGCCATTACTATACTGTCAACCAGTTTGTCAACATCCGATTTATTATTCTTGATTTTTAGTAAATCACTACGCAACTGGTAGATTTTCTTAATTTTTACAAAATCAAGATCCGATGGAATTGTAATACTATGCTGGTCAGCTATAGTATAAACGATATCACCAAATTCGCTGCTATCATAACCCATATTTTGATGATTACGAGTATCAGCAGGTGGTATATTACATTGGTTTGGTGCAAGCTTTTGCCTGATTACATCCTCTGCTGCAATAATTGCAGTAAAATCAGCAGGCGCAAGCGCTGTAAAATCTGTAGGTATTGGCAATTTTTGTGTCTCCTATGTTAAACTATTGCCGCATCTTTGGTTTTCCTCGGTAATGACCCCGTTTTTATGCATGGTCTCTGGTCTCCATGTTTCATATACGCACGGGCTTTGTTTTGTCCGCATCTACTCCCTTTCATAATTTTTTAGTTTGACTTAAATATTAAAAAGATTCATTACGTACTTACAAATTTCAAGAATGATGATGACTACAATTACAATTGCTCCAGGTACCAAACCGGGTATAATGAGGTTATTGAAGAAATTTTACAGTAATCATTATTTTGAATTATTAATTTCATTTTTTCTTGAATTAATACTCAGTAAAAAACCCTTATGAACATTGGTAATATAAAGGGTTTGCCGCATTGCACGGAAGTAATTTAATAAGGCTTATTACTCCCCAACCTAATATTATTTGCAATTGCGGCTGCAAATTTAAATAATTTTTAAATACCAATAACAATTTTAGCAAACTTTTTTTTCAATAAAAGAAAAAATTTTTAAAGAGGAGTTGAAATGGGAGATAAAATGAGGATGAAAAGGGGAATTTCAGAGGGAGCGCTCGTTGGGAAACGAGCGGCAACTAGTGATTTGATTTGAAAGATCAAAAGTGAAAAATAATTTGAATGTAAAATGTAAGATGATAAATTTAAAATGTAAAAGGGCAGAGGAATTCATGGCTCTCGTTGGGAAACGAGCGCTAGCGGGAGTATTGTGTGCAATTTTACTCATGTTACTTATTGCAATTTAATAAACTAATAAGGTTGCACTCTCTGGTGCATTATATAGTTACTGAGGTAATAAGGTCCTTTTTCCCAACGCCGGAAAAACAATTAACCAAATTAAGTAAATTGGCACAAAAACCTTATTTTAAAAACACCCTGTGCTTTCTGACAATTCTGCATTAATTTTTTTTCAAATAAAACTCAACAACAAGATTCAAAAACTTACGAAATGCATTTACACAAAAACGAATTATCTTTTCTTCATTAACTATTAATCAAATCTTAATCTCAGTTTGATAAGCTTTTGAAAAAAACTTAGTATTTTTGTAAAATTTTTAATTATTATGAAAGTACTATTAGTTGAAGATGATCCCAAGATATCATCATTTGTTAAGCTTGGTCTTGAAGACGAGGATAACAAAATCACAGTAGCCTACGATAGTGATATGGCCGAAAAGCTTGTTTTCAAAAAAGAATTCGATATTATTATTCTGGATGTAATTATTCCGGGAATCAACGGTTTTGAGTTATGTAAAAAAATCAGAAACGCCAATATAAAGACCCCTATTATTATGCTTACTTCACTGGACACAGTGGAGGATAAACTTACCGGTTTCGATTGTGGAGCCGATGACTATCTTGTAAAGCCTTTTAGTTTTAAAGAACTTCATGCACGCATCAAAGCCCTTGACAGAAGACACACTGAAACGATCGTTGCACCTACTCTGACAATTGCCGACCTTGAGTTGGATACGATAACCAAAAAAGTTACCCGCGACGGTAATGAAATTAAACTGACTGCCAAGGAATATGCAATCCTTGAACTTCTGCTAAACAACCAGGGGAAAGTGTTCGAAAGAATAGAGATCGCCGAAAAGATATGGGGGTTTTCGTTCAATACAGGAACCAACGTCATTGATGTCCACATCAATTCTCTGCGAAATAAAATTGACAAAGATTTCAAACCTAAACTCATTCACACGATTGTTGGCTTCGGTTACGTGTTGAAAGAAGAAGAGTAGATTGCCGGAAAAATCTGCGGAGTGCAGCGCTATTTTACTTTTATCGGATTTCGATTTCTTTATGAATTTACGGACTGCAACAGGATTTAGCGGTTCGTATTTTTTTTCTCAATCGGTGGACTGATCATTTTGAATCAAAATTGCATCAATTTCTCCGGGTTTAGCGCAGGCATCCGGAGCATACCATAACAAATTTACATCCATTCACAAAATCCATCAATTTCCACACCCAACCATATCAGCTTCATTTTCTGAATTCTTTAAATCAACAAACTCCCCCCTTTTCCTTCTTAATCCAATTTTAACGTTCACTTAACAGGGTCTTAACGTCCTCGTTTTAATAACACTGTACTTTTGTTTAGAATTATTTAAAATAAAAAGCGAGATGATTTCACGAACAAAGTAATAAAAATAAACGCATTATGAAAAAGACCTTATTCTTTATAACCACAGCGCTCATTTGTACACAGATTTTTTCCCAAACCAGTTTTGTTTCTTCCAATATTGACAAAACTTCCGGGATCGTACCATTTGATCCTGCACTTTTGGTGAACATTAATGGAAAGGAGTATCTGAGAACAGTTAGCAATAGCAAAGCACCACCGGAAACATTGGCAAGTGTCTGGACTGATATTAAAGTTCCTGTTACAGCTACAAGCGCTGCAGGAAGCAACCCGCCCAGGTTCTCCTCATTTTTGAACAGTGGCGGAAATTTTATTGGATCAGCATTATCATTTAATGGTGTTGATCAGTTTGATTCAATTCCGGCAAACCGTAAGCTGGATTTCATTTACAGCGATTTTACTATTTCCTTCTGGATACAGCCCGAAGCCACCAAAAGCGCCTCAGGCATTGCAAACATTATTTATAAAAAAGGCGGATGGAATATTTCAATCCAGAATAAAAAGATAAGGGTATCGCTTGAGGGTGCCGGTGTATTGTATTCAACGGGTGAACTTTTGATGGGAGAACGTAATTTTGTGGTACTTGGTGTCAATAACAATCATCGCAGTTGCACGGCAATGTTGTATCTTAATAATAAATTGTCAAGCAAACAGTTTTATGATTATCCTATGACGGACATTATTGCACCTGTATTAATTGGAAAACCGGAGCATTGTGGTTATGGTGATTATTACAAAGGTGTGCTGGATGAGCTTAACATTTGGAATAAATACCTGTCGCCTCAAGAGCGCGATTCATTATGGAATAACTCAAAAGGCACCGAAACAATCATTGCCACCCAGTCCCATGTTGCAGGTTTCAGCTTTGAAGATAATAATCCGATCATGCTTTTGGGTAATGATGCCGTGAATAATATCAATGCGTTTACACGGGATAATAATACGGCTCCTCAATCTGTCAAAGGATTGATCTCGGAGAATATTATCAGTCATGGTGTGTTTACCTATTATTTTGATAAAGATGCTTCACAGGAATTGTTCTTCAGTGCCGAATTGCCTCATTCGTGGCAGGAGCAAACCGAATCAAAATGGCAGGTACATTATATTCGTCCGACACATGATACGGGAACCGTCGTATGGGGACTGGAATATAGCTGGACAAATACGGATGAACAGTTCAGCAACACCAAAACCATCTACGTATATGATACCGCAGTTTCGAAAAACGATATAAATACTGTTTCGAGTTTCAACCTTCCTGATGTGGATGGAAAGAAAATAAACAGCGAAATGGTTTGCCGCATTTTCAGAGATTCGGGCAACCCGAAAGATACTTACAATCATGAAGTAGGACTGCTTGAAATAGATCTTCATGTAAAAAGCAATGTGAACGTAAACAATAGCATTGCACAAAAAGTAAATTATTAATAAGTTCTTGTAATTTAAAGAAATTCAGCAAGTCAATTGTTTTAATACAGCATATATCCCGCATAATTTTTACTCACGTGAAAAAGAGCAAAGTATTCTTTGCTCTTTTTTGTGCCTTTCACTTTGCCGGATTATTATAGTCAACGCACTGTGATGTTGTAAAATTGAATATCCGCTATTTTACCAGTTTAATTAATTTGACTAATTTTTTTTGTGCTGGAAAGAAAGACCTTATTACCTTAGTAACAATATAATGCATCAGAGAGCGCAACCTTATTATCTTATTAATTTGCAATAAGGTAATAAGGTTAAAGTTTCGCTATATCAGCCTTTTACTAAGTGAAATGAAAATAGCATTTACACACGATACTGAATGAAAATTGAGAGCACCGAAATCTACGTGTTTTACTATGTATCTATGTGCCTATGTGGTAAAGTAAAAGGGAAATTACCACATAGTAACATAGGAACATAGGTTTCACATAGGAAAAGCTATTTACAGAGGAAGGTAATAAGGTTGCCGAATCCAATTATCATTAAGGTTGTTCATGACTTTGAAAACTTATTCTTGTGGAAAACAAAATTTACTGCCAGTAACTTGAAAAAAGAATTAAATGGCTTTTCATACTGGTATGATTGGGGATATTCAATAGTTGAGTCCACTCCGATAAGTCTTTTTTACCACAAAAACACTAAAACACAATCCCGCACCTGCGGGATCACGAAAATCCATTATACTGAATTTTATAATTTTGTGTTCTTTACCCCGTTGGATATCTTTCAGATTTAATGAGTATCTTTAAAACAGAATTATCCCACGGGGTGAAGTGAATTAGAGTTTTTGTGGCAGTTTTTTCTTTTTTTACTTTTCGGAGTAGTCTCATAGTTCAATATTCATTGAAGATTACAAATCACATGGATGCCGGTGTGAAGAATTAAAGTGATTTTAATCCAAACTTAATTTTCTTTTAATGAGATATCTTAAAGGCGGCTGTAATTTTGCAGTGCTTGAATTGAGCAATCAAACCAATTAAGATCATTAAATACGATTATTTTGTGTTATCTGATTCAAGAGTAATTAATTGAAATAGAAATTTTATAGAATTTTAAAACAGAAGAACTAATAATAAGTTCAAAACAACCAACGAGAAATGAAAATTTTACTAATTGACGACAACAGGGATCTGGCTACAGTACTGAAAATTGGACTAGAGGAAAAAGACTTTGAAGTCGAGGTTGCTTATGATGGATGCACCGGTAAAAGTCTGGCCTTAAAAAACAAATATGATCTGATAATTTCAGATGCCATGATGCCTGGAATTGATGGATTTGAAGTTTGTAAGAAGATCAGGTACAAACTTGAAACACCTATCCTCATGATAACCTCTCTGAATATGCTGGAGGATAGAATAGCCGGGTTCAATAGCGGAGTGGACGATTATCTGGTAAAACCTTTCACCATGAAAGAACTCTTTGCGAGAATAAAAATGTTGAACATCCCCGTAGAGATCTGATGATATTCCCAGTCTGAAATAAGTTCACATGATTATTTATTTAAGCCGGTGTTTAAATTAAACTCACACCATAGATTCCTGTCCCCATTTCCTTCCTCACTAATTCTGTATTTTTTTCAATCCACTTTTTCACACATTTTTGCAGGTTCCCTTCTTTTTTTAAAAATTAATTGTTAACACAGGCAGCATTTCTTAATTTTGTTGTCTTCTAAGTGTTCAATCCTGATTTAATGAGCAATATTTATATCACTATTCCTGACGAGGAATTGATAAAAGGCTGTCTTAAGCAGGAGGAGAAATATTTTTCGATGCTTTATCAGAAGCACTACAGGAAAATGTTTCACCTCTGCAAGCGCTATGCTATAAATACTGAAGAAGCCGAGGACCTGGCCCAGGAGGGATTTATTCTTGTGTTCAAACAATTGAAGAAATTTGAATTCCGTGGTTCTTTCGAAGGTTGGATACGCAGGATCATGGTGAACAATGCGATCAACTTTATAAAAGATAAAAAGAAACTCAACTTCATTGAGAGTACAGACGAAGAATTGTTTCAAAGTGACCCGGAAGCTTTCTCTGTTCCAAATGAAGAGATCAGTGAACATATTTCTTCCGAATCGCTGTTGAAAATTGTGAGTGAATTGCCGGAGACTTACAGGATGATCTTTAACTTGTTTGCCATTGACGGATTCTCGCACAAGGAAATTGCAGAAAGATTGAAGATCAAAGAAAGCACGTCAAGAGCCAACCTGACGAAAGCAAGATTGAAATTAAAAAAATCAGTAGAAGAATTATTAATTAAGGAAAGGGCTAATTATGCTTGACCCATTATCAAAAATAGATGAGCTGTTTCGCGACGCCAGCCTGAAGGAGGAACAAAAACCTGCTGAAGGCAATTGGGACGATATGCGGAAAAAACTTTATGGTTCACGTTCATGGAAACGGAAATTGTTGTTATGGTCTGCCATGACAATAACGGCAGGTTTAATTGCACTGTCTGCATTTATTATTCTGAATAACCATTCATCAGATTTGGTTCAACCAAAGACTGCATCGCATCCTATATTAATTAACATTAATAAAGAAACTGTTCAAAAGGACACTTCGAAAAAAACAATATCAAGCGGAACTGTTGTAAAAGCAAACAATACTTCAAATAATAATTATACAGGAACAACAACTACTTACACTAAGGAAAATAAACAGAACATTCAGGAACCATACAAAATTCAGATCGGCGCTTTCAAAAACAAACTTCCGGAAAACTATTTTTCTTCCTTTGCCAATGTAACAGAAGAGGACAAGGATGGTTACTATAAATACTATGCTGGCTCTTACACTAATCTTGCCGATGCTGTGAAGAGACTGGATGAGATGAAAAAGATGGGTTTCAGCGATGCCTTTATTGCTTCTGAAAATGGCCCTGTTTATAATCATGAATATTCAACGGTTGCTTCTACCGCTACAATTGACCAGAAACCTAAAGTGAATGATCATTCAACAAAAGTTGATTTGCCAGTTGTACAGAAAAAAATCACCACGGATAGTGTTCCAAAAAATGTTATTCAGCCTAAAGATACAGTGAAAATAAAGACTGATACAACCGGCAAAAACAATTCAGGGAATAAGAAAAATAATCCGATTGTAAAAATTGCTCCAAAGAAATTCGGGATCGGAGTTGCCTTTTCATACGACATCACTAAATTTCGTATGACTGAGAATACGAGTGACGGAACAAGATTGCTTGGTTCGTCAAACAGTTTGTTGCAGGGAAGTAATAATTTTTCATACAGCATAGGGGCGCAGTTTACTTACAGGTTTTCCGATAAGATCGCTGTTGAAACAGGACTTTCCTTTTCTCAAAAGAAAAAGCTTTCTGCAACCGACATTGTTGAGGACACAGTGAAGCATTTTTCTTTTGAGTACAACGGAAAATATCTTGACCTTCCGCTGAGGGTGCGTTATTATGTATTGAATAGTCCGGTGAAGCTCTTTGTCTCAGCAGGAGCTTTGTTCAGTTCAAATTTCCCGGTGAAGAATAATGGATATTTCCAGTATCAGAATCTGGACACTTCTATTTATACTGAAAAGGTTTTCATTGAACCTACCTCGATTGGTGTTTCGCTTCAACTGGGAGCAGGCATAGACTACGTAATTCAAAATAAATGGAGGTTGTATTTCTCGCCAATTTACAATTATGGTTTGAGTGCAGTGCTGAAACATCCAACTTATAACAACGAACCGGTGAAGCATTTTATAAACGGGGTGTGCATTTCCTTTGGTTGTTATTATGATTTTTAATTTTCAGGCAGCGAAAACACAAATGCATTGTCTTATTTACAAAATCCGTTAAAACATTACACAAATGAAAACAAAAATTGAAATAATGAAAAGAACATCACTTGCAATACTAATGTTAGCCTTGTTCTGGATATCCTGCAAGAAAGATAAGCTTGAAGTGACCAACGAAACAGTTTATTCAAGCACGCAGCAATTCCTGAATCAACATGCTGCAAAATCGCAGTTCTTCACTTTCAATGATTCAGTGGGTGGAGTCTTTACTTCAACAAAAGGATCAGTGATTACAGTGTTGCCAAATTCATTTACTGCCAATGGCAATGTTGTTACAGGGAATGTTACACTGGAGTTTAAGGATGTGTACAGTAAAACGGATATGATATTTACTGATAAATCTACAGTTTTGCTTTTCGGTGGAATATTGAAATCTGCCGGGATGTTTTTTGTCAGAGTTAAACAGGGTACGCAGACATTGGATTTGGCACAAGGGAAGTCAATTAAAGTCTTTCAACCTGCCGGTAATACGGGCTTCATGGATTCAGCTATGGTTCCTTTTGCTTTTGTTCCTGATAGCTCATTAACAACATGGGGATGGGGACAGACTACTACTGATACAATGAATTTTTTAACCAATGGTTACTTGTTTTCACTATACAACCTTACCAATCCACTTGATTCAGGAACATGGAGTAATAGCGATAACGCTTCCTTCTTCTCAGCCTATCCGCAAACATCCTTGACATTATTGGAAGCAGATGCTCCCGCCCTTTATGGAACCCAGGTTTATCTTGTGTTCCCCGGAGTGAATGCAATGGTGCATGTTTACAATCTCTCCCAAAATAATTTCACTTATTCCTATGCTCCTCTTGGCTTAAATTGTACGATGATCGCGATAGGAGTGAAAGACAAGAAACTTTATTATGCCAAACAAAACTTTACGATATCGTCCAATTATTCTACGACTTTTACAATGACTGAAACCACTAGCAATGATTTGCTGGCTCTGCTGAATTCATTGAATAACTAAATCAGATAAGGATCCCTTTGAATAATTTTTGAATTAAAACTTTGCCTACCCTCTGCTTCAAATGGCTGTCATGAATAACGAATGGCAGCCATTTTTTCTTATTTCCACCATTAGGTTATGTTGCCCCCATTGATTAATTTTGCTCAAACAAAAAAACTGAAATAATCAGGCAGGAACTACAAATAATATTCCTGCAAAAATTTCAACAATAGCATAACAACAAACCACAAACCACAAACATTTCAAACTCTTCAAACATGAAATTGAAACTTTACCAGGTTGATGCTTTTGCAGAAAAACTGTTCTCCGGAAATCCTGCCGGTGTTTGTCCACTTGAACAATGGCTGCCGGACGATTTGATGCAGAACATTGCCATGGAAAACAATCTTGCTGAAACATCTTTTTTTGTAAAAGAAGGTGACAAGTATCATATCCGTTGGTTTACTCCATTGGTGGAAGTTGATCTTTGCGGCCATGCTACACTTGCTACATCGCATGTGATATTCAATTATACCGGTTATGGAAAAGATAAAATTCACTTCATTTCAAGAAGTGGTGATCTTTTTGTCAGAAAGACAGGTGAAATAATTATCCTTAATTTCCCGACCGATAAATTCGAAAGATCAGAAACACCAATCGCACTTGTTGAAGGCTTAGGTATTGCTCCGCTCGAAACATACAAAGGGCTGACGGATTTTATGCTTGTTTATAAAGACCAGGAGCAGATTGAAAAGATGCAGCCTGATCTGAGGTTGTTATCACGGGCAATTTCAAGGGGTGTTATTGTTACGGCAAAAGGAAACGATTGTGATTTCGTTTCAAGATTTTTCGCTCCCCGTGCAGGCATTGATGAAGATCCCGTCACAGGTTCAGCACATACAACGATGATCCCTTATTGGCATAAGAAACTTGGTAAAACGGAAATGACAGCCAGGCAACTCTCGAAAAGAAAAGGGTTCCTGCATTGCAAATACCTTGATGACCGTGTTGAAATAGGAGGGAAGGCCCAAACATATCTTTCCGGAGAAATTGAAGTCTGAACATTAAAATGGTGACCTAGCCTTGAACCTTAAACTTTAAACCCTGAACTTTTAACTTTCCCTATGTCAACTTTGAATGGTATCGGCACACGCTTTTATGGTTTTTCCAAACCGGATGAAGAAGGAAATTGCAAAGCTACTTTATGGTTGTCTTTTTTTTATCTTCCCTTCATTCCACTAAAAACTGTGATCATTAAAAGAGAAGTTACAAAGCCGCATATTTTTCAGTATAATGTTGTCAGAAAAGAGAAGATTGAACCCTTCGAAATTCTCAAAACATATTTCTTCTCATGGATAATAATGCCGCTATTGTTGGCATGGCCTGGTATTTTCTGCGTCAGAGAAGTTTCGGAAAAAATAGGTATTCCCGTTGATGATAGCAGTGGGGTAGGAGTGAGCACCACATGGACAGTGATTTTTACCTTTTCAATTATTTATTTTATTGTAGCCCTTTTGCTGTTGAAAAGTTGGGATGAAAAAAGAGGGCTACCGGTAACAAAAAACAAAACTGATGTATCGCAACCTTCATGATTTTATAATAGCTCTAGAGAAAGCAAATGAATTGATCAGGGTCAGGGAATTTGTTTCTCCTGTGCTTGAAATCTCTGAGATCACTGACCGGATAAGTAAAGCAGGAGGGAAGGCATTGCTCTTTGAAAATACCGGAACAGATTTCCCTGTATTGATCAATGCAATGGGTTCCATGCGCAGGATATGCCTTGCACTCGGAGTAAATGATCTTGATGAAATAGGTTCTGATATGGAGAAACTTTTTAAACATTTATTATCTCCAAAAGATGGACTGTTGGATAAACTCAGAATGCTGCCTGCTTTGAATGAAATTGCTTCATGGATGCCAAAGGTGCTTTCCGGCAAAGGTGCCTGCCAGCAGGTGGTGATGCCTATTGCCGATATCAGCAGGCTCCCTGTTTTGCAGTGTTGGCCGTATGACGGAGGAAAATTCGTCACACTTCCTTTGGTGCATACAGTTGACCCTTTATCAGGAATGAGGAATGTTGGAATGTACAGAATGCAGGTTTTCGAAAACGACCTCACCGGAATGCACTGGCACATTCATAAAAATTCTGCACGGCATTACAGAGAATATAAAAGATTGGGCAAAATAATGCCTGTTGCAGTTGCACTTGGCGGTGACCCTGTTTATACTTACGCTGCCACCGCTCCATTACCCGACAATATTGATGAATACATGCTCGCAGGTTTTCTGCGTAAGAAAAAAGTGGAGCTTGTCAAATGTTTAACACAGAATATTGAGGTCCCTTCTGATGCTGATTTTGTTATTGAGGGATACGTTGACCCTGCCGAAGAGCTTATCTGGGAAGGCCCTTTTGGTGATCACACGGGTTATTATTCCTTGCCCGATTGGTATCCCAGGTTTCATATCACCTGCATCACTCACAGGAAAGATGCGGTTTTTCCTGCTACTATTGTCGGGATTCCTCCGCAGGAAGATGCCTATATTGGTAAAGCAACTGAAAGAATATTTCTTACTCCCATTCGTCTTGCAATGCTTCCCGAGATCATTGATATGTCAATGCCGTCCGAAGGAGTTTTCCATAACCTTGCCATCGTAAAAATAAAAAAGGATTATCCCGGACACGGTGTAAAAGTGATGAATTCATTGTGGGGTGCAGGACAGATGATGTTTAATAAAATGATGATCGTGGTGGATGAAGATGCCGATATTCATAACCAGCTTTCTTTGATAAAATATATTTTCAAAAATCTCAGTGTTCCACGAGACATTGTTTTCAACCGCGGACCATTGGACGTGCTCGATCATTCAGGTAGTGAGTTTGCATTTGGCGGAAAGATTGGAATTGATGCCACAAAAGGGAAGAAAGAGATAACGGGAAATTCAATTAAAATTGATGGAAATTCATTGATGATAAAATACCCTGAAATTAAATCTGTCAATGATTCATTATTGAAGGAAGCAGTTCCTGTGTTGATTATTTCGCTGGATAAAAATTCAGAAAGGGGTTTGAAAAATCTTACACATGCTATTATTAACGAAAAGGGGTTTGAAGATATTGCAGCCATTGTTTATTGCGAGCCGGGACTTGATATTTCCTGCTATGGTGATGTTGTGTGGAGTGTGTTAAACAATATTGATGCAGCAAGAGATTGTTTTATTGCAACCCCGATAAACCCAAAATCCTCCCCGAAGCTGATCATTGATGGAACAAGGAAATCATTGGAAAATGATAATTTCAAACGTCAATGGCCAAATGTTACCGTAATGGATGAAGCGACAATTAAAATGGTGGATGAGAAGTGGGAAAAGCTGCAAATTGGTCCTTTAGTTCCATCTCCTTCTTTAAAGTATAGATCGTTGTTGAGGGGAAACGGGGCAATTGCTGAATGAAAAACCCGAAGCTATTTGACATGATGATTGAAAATTATTAATTTTGTAAAAAAAAACATTATGCAAAGCCTGTTAATTCAAGGAAAAGCCAAATCCGACATTAATATTTTTATTGATCTTGCAAAACGACTAGGTCTTGTTTCACGAGTTCTTTCTGATGAAGAAATGGAGGAAATTGGTTTGTTATCGGCAATGGAAGAGGGGCGAAAAACAAAATTTGTGCCGCGTTCAGAAGTAAGAAATATTTTAAATAGTAATTTAGTAAACAGAAAAATTTAAACTCAAATGAATATGCATCTACAGTATATCACTAATGAAAAAGGAGTACATCAAGCTGTAGTTATTCCTAATAAAGAATGGATTGCTTTTCAGGAAGAATACAATAAAATAAAGATGAAACTCCAGATTATGACTGGAATTGAAAATGCTCTGAAAGAAGTTGAACTAATAAAAAATGGTAAAAAGAAAGGGAAATCATTAAAATCCTTCCTTGATGAACTATAATATTATAGCAACTGAGAATTTTCAAAGCGAAGTTAAACGTCTGCTTAAGAAATACGCTTCATTAGCAAATGAATTAAAATCTCTTGAGAATTTAATTCTTGTTCAGCCAACAATGGGGACACCCATAGGTCATAATGCATATAAAATTCGTCTTGCCGTTAAAAGCAAAGGAAAGGGTAAAAGTGGAGGATTGCGATTAATATCTTATCTTGAACTCAACTATATTATCAATGACCTTACTGATATTTTCCTTCTTACAATTTATGATAAATCAGAAACTGAAAGTATCAATAAAAAAGAAATTGCCCGCCTAATTAAATTAAGGAAGAAGCTGAAATAAGAAGGTTGTTTATTTCCTGTCAAAAAAAGGATTCTTAGAAGTTGCGCTTAATGGAATTCCATAAGCAATCTTTACTTCTTTTCCCAGCAAGCCCAGATCCACAACTGCATGCCCAACTGAGTACATCACCCTGTTGTCAACACGATGATCCATTGCAACACTTACTGCCGATCCAATTGCAATACCCAAATCTCCTGTATTGAATGCGCATGGTACTTTCGGAAATTTTTCTTTTTCTTCACAGTTTTTAAATCCACAGTGACCGCATAATGCAAGCCCGTTTGTTTTTATTTTCGTTCCGATGATCATCATCACGGTTGATTGCAAAATATTTTCTGAATCGCGAAGAAATGTGTGGTTGTTTTCTTCCTGTCCGATCTCAAGCATTTTTTTTGAGATCATTTCAATACTTTGGCTTTCTACCAGGGCAATTTCGAGGTTGTCTATTCCCCTGGCTTTTGGGGCTGTTCTGGCTGCAATAAGCATTTCTTTTGCAATTGACAGCAGGGTTTCTGTTCTTATGCTTTGTTCAGTAATTGGGGCCATGATTTGATATTTTTATAAACAAAGGTAATAAAATTGTTCAGAATAGTTCAGTATTCAATATTCAACTGCCTTATTTTTCAAAAGCAATGTGATCGCTTTCATAAACTAACTTTTTGATGGTATCACCGTTTCGTGAGAACCAAAGTTCAAGCCCGTTCTTTTTATTATACTTGTAATGTATCTCCCTCTTAAGTTGTCCGTCTTCATAAAAACCTTTTTGTATGCCCGCGCCTGCCTTGTAATCACCTTCCCCGACTTTCATTCCGTTAATATCCCAATATTCCCATTTACCATCATACATCCCTTTTTTGTAAGCGCCAACCACTTTGACCTTGCCATTTACATCCCATTCTTTATAGGCGCCTTCAAGTGTATCATTCACGTAAGTGAGTTCTTCGTTCTTTTTCCCGTTTTCGAAATAAGCAACAGATGTTCCATTCAGAGTGCCATTCTTGTAATAGTCCTCTCTTTGCAAACTTCCGTTAAAATTCCATCGCGAACTTTTGCCATCAAGCAAGTTGTTTTTATAATTGCATTCCATTTGCTTTATCCCGCTTTCAAACCACCATGTGCAAAGGCCATCCATTTTGCCGTTGTAGTATTTTAGTTCAGATTTTTTACTTCCGTTTGGCCAGTAGTCAGTTTTAGTTTTGCTGGCACACCCTGAAATAAAAAGAGTGATGATTGTTATAAAAAGAAGCTTTTTCATTTTGTTGTTATTGTAAAAATCTAGTAAAGCTGAAAGTTTTTGTATTTGTATCGGCTATCAGTGGTCGGTCTGCTTGGTTTTGCAATCTTCTTTGTACAGGTCAATGTATTGAAAAATATTATCAATGGCTCCCTGACGCATGTCCTGCCTGAGTGATTTGTTATTTCTGACTTCATCACAGGTTTTATAAACGCTGCACCAGTCATTATCCATAGCTTTTTGCGATTCAGCAAGCGCCAGTATGATATTAAATGTGTAACTCAGTGGATTTTTTTCGCGCGCAACTTTGAGAATACTTATCGCTTTGTCCGGATTGAAGTAATCGTCCATGATAGAAAGGTAGCCCAGGCAAAGTATGTCGGCACCTGATAGTGTATTCATGTCAAAGCCGTTGGACAATCCATATTTTTTCAGGATATAAGGAATCAATAAGTTTGCGTTTTTTTTACCCTTATCCCACGACAGGGCATTCACCACAGCAACTTTGAAACCTATGTCAATTGTATCATTCAGCAGAAAAGCTGCAATTGTATCATTCATCACACCAGTTTCCTGTGCCTTTACCACCATGGGACAGTCAAGATATGATTTGTAAATCTGAGTCGAGGTGATTGGCGAATCAGCAAATGTTGCTGATATTCCTGTTGTCATTATTATCAGAAAAATAATTACCCGGAAATTCATTGTTGAAGATTTTGTTTTTGTGACTATTGGATATCTTCTTCGATTCGAAAACTGTTCTGAGTTATCCAACTTTTAATAATGAACAAAGGTAATGTTTTTTAAAATTTGAAGAGATAATTGCTGAAATGATTTTGATGGCTTTGTTGGTTTGTGATTTTATTTTTTATGCGGTTATTACTTTTTTAATAAATTTGCAAATTCAATAAAACAATGAGGCTTAGGAATTGTTTTTCTTATAAATTTATTGATATTACTATCACTTCATTTATTAGACTTTCATTTTTTTGCTGAATTATAGTGCTAAAAATTTTAATCCTTTATTCATAGTTACTATTAATCTTTAAAAATTTTTCAAATGAAAAAAATCAATCAATTGTCAGCTGTCGTTTTGATAGGTGCGGCGCTAATGTTAAGTGGTTCTGTTATGTTTTCAACATTTGCTCAGAATTCATATACCTATCTTTTTACCTCTACTCCGTTTACCGCTATTCCTTCAAGCGGCCCGGTTATGCAACCAATCGGAACTACTACAACACCTGTTTTTGTAACGATGCCAGCTTCAACATGCCCGGGTATGCCGGTTGTAAAGCTTACCCATTTTGATGTACATTCAGGATTTAAAGCAAAAGCTTTTTTTACCGGAACCTACAGCATCGAAATGATCTTTAAATTTGATCAGCTTACCGGCTACAACCGTATTATTGATTTTTCAAACAGCCTTTCGGATAATGGTATTTACACTTTAGATGATTGTTTTAATCTTTATCCCGATGGCGATGTAGGTCTTTGCCCCGGCGCTTTTGACACTACTAATTACAAACAGCTGGTCATCACCCGTGATAACTCTACAGGTCAAATGAATATTTATCTTAATGGAACAGCATTTGTCAATTATCATGATTCGACCAATTATTATGTGATTGGCGCTGCTCCCAACGATAGTATCAAATTTTTCAAGGACGATCTTGATGTGCCGGATGAAGATTGGTCAGGCAATGTTGCACTGATCAGAATGTGTGATTTTGTATTAAATCCTGCGCAGATCAACTCAAGTTACAACGATTTTTGCACCCGTATTTCCGGAATTCAGGAAGTTGACAATACTTTAGAATTTAACCTGTACCCCAATCCTTCCGCTGATAATATTACGATCGAAACTTCGCAAAAAACAAATATCGAAATTCAAAATGTAGAAGGAAGAACAGTTAAAACAATCAACAATGTTGAAAAGGCTACCATCGTTGATTTGTCTGAACTTTCAGGTGGCGTTTATTTCATCAAAGCAATCACCGAAAAAGGAATTTCAGTGAAGAAATTCATTAAGGAATAAACTCCTTTAATAAAATTTATTTCTCACAAGACTGAGGTATAAATTCATTTTAAAAAGGTTTCGCTCTCCTGTAGAGTGAAACCTTTTTTGTTTGTGGTATTCAATGGTGAGCGTACATCAAAACTCCGATTCCAACTCTTATTATCAAACGGGTCCTCTAATAAAGCCAATCGTGTATAGCTGCTATCTTGGCTATTATTCACATAAAAAAAGAGGCTGCACTCAATAAGTACAGCCTCCTTTAATCATTTTATTCCTTTACGATTATTTACGTCTTTGGGTGAAATAATTATTTCGTGAATTTCTTCAACACATCTTTCATAGCATCTTTATGCACCATGAAGTCCATCATTTTCAGTTTAACAAAGTCTTCGCTGTAGAACCAAAATCCGAAATTCTGTTTGTTCTTAACTGTTGTATTGCGTGAGCCCGATCCGGAATCTTTTATCAGGTACCAGGTGTTGCCATCTTTTACATAATATCCCACAAGGTGAATTCCGTGATCATCCGTAGTTGTTCCATTGCTGAAGCGGAACTGACGGGCGTTCTCATCAATATATGTCGAAGGAATGTCGAACGAAGGAACAACTGCGGTGTTTGCATATGAATCAATGCCTGCTTCTGAAACATCTCCACCAATGGCGAGAGTGTAACCATTTTTGATAGCAGATTTGATTATGCTCATATAGTCGTCAAGAGACACGTTGTAATAATCTGCATTGTGATTCCAGTTGTCGGGCACAACGTATTCGCAGGTTTTATTGTAAGGATTTTGCATCAGTGAGGTCACATCAACATAGTCATCAAGAACCAGTTTTAATTCATTTTTCAGATAATCCTGCGGGCTCATTTCTTTTCCGGCAACAGTAACTTTTGTTGGAGGTTCACCCATGTAAGAATTCAGTATGGATTTCACAGTTGCAATAACATCGGCTTCGTTCCATGCATTGGCAGTCTTTACTGATTTCATATATGTATCCAGTTCGTCAAACATCTTTGCATGATTATAAAAAGTTTGTCCTTTAAGCAACCCGTTGTAATCAGCTTCCGGAATAATGCCGTAAGTGTTCCATATTCTAGTCACAGCATTTGCTTCCGAACCTTCACTAAATTCAGTAGTTCCTCTTGATTTCACGTAGCCTTTTGCTTTTTCAATATACTCCCAATATACTGTGTACATTTCTGAAAGTTTTACTTCTTTTTTAGATAACCTGTAAACTTCCGATTCGAAAAAAGATGTTGTTGAAAAGCACCAGCAGGTACCTGTGTTTCCCTGGGAAATTGGAGGCTGAAACCAGAATTTAGTGAACTGGTCAACTGATGTTGGAATGTCCATTCCTGTAAGATCGATCTTGAAGCGTTTTGTTGACGGAGTGTCAGTTTTTGTTTCATAAGCATCAATGCTTTTCATGATGGTGTTCTGGTAATAGCTGGTGTTGTAATATTTGAATACAGCTTTGTCCTTTTTTTGCAAAGCCTGGCCAAACACTGTTGCGCCGGCAAGAATAGCAATTAATAATAATCCGGTTTTTTTCATTTTGAAATTGTTTAAAGTTTGTCTTGAATGATGTCTGATTTGAAAAAACAAAAGTAAAAAAGATTTGAATACAAAATCAGAACACCGATTTTTTGTAATAAAGATAGATCGTTCAGGGAAATCCTAAATCAAAAATCCTTACCTGATGATCAGATTCTTCTTGTCAGTGATCTTTTCGCAATAATGGCAGCGCAGCTTCACAGCTTCCTTATCAACCACCGTGAACCTTGTTGTCACCTTTTCATGATTGGTGATGCAGTTTGGATTAAAGCATTTCACAATGTCCTCAATCGTGTCAGGCAGTTTAACAACTTCCTTTGTTTTTACCTGGAAATCTTTGATCACAATCAGTGTGGCGTTAGGAGCAACAAGACCGATTTTATTTATCTCATGTTTTTTAAAAAACTTATTGCTGGCCTTTACGATTCCTTTTTTTCCGTATTTCTTGCTTTCAAGGTTGGTGCCGAAAAGCACCATGTCGCCTGCTTCTTCAAGATGCAGGATCTTTATTACCTGGAAAACATTTTTTGATGGAATATGGTCTATAACCGTTCCGTTCTCAATAGCTGAGACTTTTAATTCTTTTATTTGTGTCATTTCAATCCGAGTATTAAAGTTAATAAAGCCTGTCTTACGTAAACGCCGTTAAGCGCCTGCTGAAAATAATATGCACGTTTGTTGTCGTCCACATCCTCGTCAATTTCATTCACCCTTGGCAGCGGATGCAATATCTTCATATTACTCTTCGTCTTTTGGAGCATTTCATTTTTCAGGATAAACGAATTCTTGATCTTCTCGTATTCCATAGGATCAGCGAACCTTTCCTTTTGTATCCTTGTCATGTAAAGGATGTCAACTTTCGGGATCACTTCTTCAAGTTCGGTGTACTGCATGTACTCCATTTTCTTTTCTTTGATGTGCACCTTCACAGAGCTGGGCAATTTCAACTCCAGCGGCGACACCAGGTGGAATTTGCAATTGAACTGACACAGGGCCTGTACAAGCGAGTGCACTGTTCTGCCATATTTCAGATCGCCGACAAATGCCACATTCAACCCATCAAGGGTACCCTGTGTTTTTCTGATGGAATATAGATCCAGCAGACATTGTGTGGGATGTTGATTAGCCCCGTCACCTGCATTGACGATTGGAACTTTCGACACTTCGCTTGCAAAGCGTGCAGCGCCTTCTTTGGGATGACGCATAACGATCACATCCGAATAATTTGCAACTGTCCTGATGGTGTCGCGCAATGATTCGCCTTTCTGCACACTCGTACTCGAAGTGTCGGAAAAGCCTATGATCTTTCCGCCAAGGTACGACACAGCGCTTTCAAAGCTTAGGCGTGTACGGGTGGAAGGCTCAAAAAACAAAGTTGCGACAACATAATTGTTCAGAAGATTCTGTCTTGGATTTTTCTCAAAGCCTTCTGCAACGTCCAAAAGATGCAGCTGCTGCTCTTTGGTGTAATCACTGATTGATACTAAACTTTTATTTTTCATGAGTTATTTATTGGTTGATATAAGTATTAAAAATAATAGAACACTGATGACACTGATAAAACTGATATGTACTGATTGAAAATTAAACTGCATAAAATTTCATTTTAAAATCATAATCATTCAGTCCGCACGTGCGGAATCAGTATCATCAGTGTCCTGTCAAAAATATTTGCACAAAAAAAAGGCGACTATCGTCGCCTTAATAAAATTTATGAACAGCAGGAGCATCCTTTTTTTGCCAGGTTATGCTTTACGAGAAATTCGCAAATTACATCATCCAGGTTCGGGCTTCCTATTTCCTGCAGGTTGTAATCAACCTTGGTGCAGGGCTTGTTTATTTTTATAATTCTCTGAAGATCGATCGGTGTTGCAATTACCACTGCATCGCAGTCAACATTATTGATTGATGTTTCAAGATCTTTCACTTGTTGTTCGCCATATCCCATAGCCGGCATCAGTTTGCCAATGTTAGGATAAATTTTGAATGTCTCAGCAAGTTTGCCTACAACAAACGGACGTGGGTCAACGAGTTCTTTTGCGCCATATTTCATAGCTGCAACAGTTCCTGCGCCTATCTTCATTTCGCCGTGTGTTAACGTTGGGCCATCTTCAACAACCAATACTCTCTTACCTCTTATCACACTTGGATCATGAACAACCAGTGGTGAAGCTGCATCAATAACAATTGCATTTGGGTTCACTTTCTGAATGCTGTCTCTGACGATCTGTATGTTTTCAGGAGAAGCGCTGTCTATTTTGTTTATCACAACAACATCAGCCACGCGAAGTGTTACTTCACCAGGGTAATAGTTAAGTTCATTACCTGGTCTGTGAGGATCGGTAACGGTGATCATCAGGTCAGGTGTGTAGAATGAGAAGTCGTTATTTCCGCCATCCCATAAAATAATATCTGCTTCTTTTTCTGCTTCGCGAACAATTGCTTCATAGTCAACACCGGCATAGATCACGTTTCCGCGAACTACATGTGGTTCGTATTCTTCCATTTCTTCAATGGTGCATTTGTGTTTCTTCAGGTCTTCAACAGTAGCAAAACGCTGCACTTTCTGTTCGTTCAGATCGCCGTAAGGCATCGGGTGACGAATAGCAACAACTTTTAAACCCTGTGCCATCAGAATTTCAATAACTCTTCTTGAAGTCTGGCTTTTGCCGCAACCTGTTCTCACTGCACAAACAGCGATAACCGGTTTGGTGCTTTTTACATAAGTTTTATCAGGGCCCATTAACATGAAGTCAGGACCTGCAGCATTTACAATTGCACTCATGTTCATAACTCTTGGGTAAGGTATGTCACTGTATGCAAATACGCAGATATCAACTTTGAATTTTTTGATCAGGCTTACCAGATCAGATTCTGCGTAAATAGGGATACCTTCAGGATACAAGTCACCAGCCAATTCTTTGGGATATTTTCTGCCAAAAATATCAGGAATTTGAGCAGCTGTGAAAGCCACTACATTAAATTCCGCATTGCCTCTGAAATAGGTATTGAAATTGTGGAAATCTCTTCCAGCAGCGCCAATAATAATCACATTTTTTCTTATGCTTTCCATAAAATACAATTTTTGTGTTGTTTACAAATAATTTTCGGCAAATATAAATCTTTAAGTTCACCTGACAATTATTTTCAAGAAATTTATTTTAAATATGAAGAAGGGGGTGAGCAAAAAAAAATGTTCCATCTGTTTTAGGGG
>Ga0118677_10005586_pt1 | contig 21899 bp, 12 predicted proteins | sample AliMusrvi5mmetaG_FD_86154 | JGI IMG/M metagenome (GOLD analysis project Ga0118677, IMG submission 86154)
AGCAACCCGGCCGCCGATGCCGACCACGACGGCAAGACCTCCGGGAACCGCTTCCGCCTCCAGCAGAATGCCGGTGAGCTTCCGTCCTCCGGCCAGCACGTCATTCGGCCATTTCAGCGCGAATTTGAATGGGTCAGTCCCACCGGCGCGTAGCGCGGCCTCGATGCTGACAGCCCGTACCGCGGCATCGAGCGACAGACCAGCCGCGAAGCCGAGGGTCGCCGCCACGGCCGGCGTCACGTCCAGGACTTCGAGAATGCTGCTGGCGAGATTGCCGCGCGGAGCGACCCAGGCGCGCTGGCGCCGGCCTCTTCCCGCAGTCTGCTCGGTCGTGACAAACCACATTGGACCGCGCTCGTCCTCGCGGGCGCGCAGCATCGCCTCCGAATTGGTGGAGCCGGTTTTGTCGAAGGTGGCGAGCTTGTAGCCCACGGATGTAGCTCGGGAGCCGAGCGTGATGGTCATCTTATGCTTTGCGCATGATCTTGCCCGAAAACCGGTGCCCGCTTTTCGGGATCATGCGCCCTAGAACAACGATTTCGCCGCTGACGTTGCAACGCTGACCAGCGGTCCGGGATAGACGAAGAACAGGATGTTGAAGAGGCCCGCGACCGCCAGCACCGTGCGCAATTCGAGGCGAACGGGATCGAGCTTGCCGGCAGGCTCGTCGAAATAGGCCGCCGACAGACGGGACTCCAACCCGGCGGCGGCGACGTCAAGCGGCGCAGCTCCTGCCGCGGCGCCCGCCCGCCGCCCCACCTCGGCCATGGCCCGCAGGCCGGCCACGACCGCCGCGTTGAAGGCCGCGGTTGGACCGGCGGTCACGCGACGGCGATGATCGATGAAGGCGGACGTGTGCGGCACGTAGAGACCGTCCGCCCGCCGCATGGCGCCCAGGGCGCGCGCCATTCCCTGGAACACCGGCCACGCGCGCCGGGCAAAAGCGGTGTCGTCCGTCAGCCGCACCAGCCACGCCGTGCCCACCGCCACAAGCAAGGGGTAATCGACCAACGAGGGATGATCGCGCTCCATGGGCGCCAGGGACTGCAGCCAGCCGGTCGTTGGGTTGAACGATTGCAGGAAGACGTCCAGACTGCGCCGCACCAGCCGCAGGTCGCGCGTCAACACCGCGGTGGCTCCCATTTCGGCAAGGAGGTCGCCGCCGTATAACGTCCGCTCGCGCCACGGGCAATCGGTCAGTGCATCCTCGCTGCACAGTTCCAGGGTCCGCCGTCCGAAAGCCCACAACCGGTTGAAATTCTCGTCCGAACACGCGAACTCACCCGTGAAGGCGTAGGGGTAACGCGTTTCCACCACGCCCAAACCGTGCACCGTCACCGGCGCCGTGTGCCCCTCGACCAGAACTTCCATGTGACGGAATCCGCGCGGAGCGAACGTCTCGATGCGCTGGCGGCCCGCCGCCAGTACGAAGCGGTCGGCCGAGTACATGACCACCGCCTTGGCGTAGTCCGGCCGTCCCGCAGGCGTCAACTGCTCGGCGTGGCCGACATCCACCACCGTCCCGACCGGGGCCTCGATGTCCAACGCGATGCTCCCCAGCACGGATTGCCCCATATCGGCTGCTACCAGTGTCGGCGCGCCGGCCGGCACGAGTAGCGGCAACTCCACGGCAGCCGACGCCGCAGGCCGCGCCCACGCCAGACGCCGCAACGGCGAGCCGCTCACCGGGTTCCAGGGCGCCACCCGCCAAGACAAGCCGGACGTCTCGTTGCCCGCCACCAGCGCCGCCTGATCCACATCGAGCGTTGCTCGCGTGACGGGTCCCGCCAGTTCGACGCCCGCAAGCGCGTCCTCGCGCGGTGCGGTCCGGAGCGCCAATCCCGCGGTCCGGGGCCAAGCCAGGCAGAATTCCCAGTAGCCGAAACACATCTCCCCCGTTGCGGCAATGCGGTTCCACCCGGCCGCCAGCTTCAGGTCCATGCTCTGCCGCAAAGGACGCGAGGCGTCGTCGCCTTTGGTCACCGGGCTGCCGTTGATCCAGTAATGTCCCCACCACGAACCGAAATGTACCGTCTGCTCCCGCGGCGAGTACAGCCACCCCCGCGCCGCGCCAGTTCCGTGAAGCCGGTCAGGGCTGGGCCCGTCGTCGGTCACGATCCGCGCGCCAAACATGACCTCGTCATCCGCCACGGCCGCCTGCCGCAACGTTACGGCGGCCTGCGTCAACCGCGTGAGTGCCGGGATGGTGCGCGGCTTGAGGACTGCCGTGACGCCTGCCGAAGCCGCTACCGGCGGGTGCCAGCCGTTCGACCCGGGCGCCTCGGCCAGAAAATCGACCACGTCCACCGGATCCTGGGCGAAGCTCAGGCGCGGCGCATCCGCGGCCACGCCCTCATGACGCCGGCATTGCCAGGCACCGGGCGTGGCCAGATCGTGGCGCGCGCCGCCGGACTCCGTCACCTCGCCCCAGGCGATGAAGCCCGCCGGCTCGGCCAGATGGTGAAACGTGGCGAAGTCCACGTGCAGCACCTCGACTTCGATGCTATTCGCGCCTGCCTTCACATGCGGCGTCAGGTCGTACGCGTCGGCCTCGCGAAACTCAGGGTAGCTCCGCGCCGGGCCGGTACCAACCAGCACGTCGTTCACCCGCAGCCGGTAGCGCGTACGCGCAGACACCGTCAGGCTGGCCACGGCGGCGGGGCCGCCCAGCACGAAGTCACGGCGGAACCAGACACGCGTTAAACGCCGCGGAACGCCTTCACTCACCCAAACCCAGGCCCCGGATGCGGGCATGGCAACGGTATCGACTACGGTATTGCTCATGAGGTGGGCACTATCGGCTTTGCGTTGCGCCATGACGAGCGATAGTTCGTGCATCTGTTGCAAAAACTGAGCCGCCGCCACCGCAACAATAGCGGGTCGGCGCCCCACCCCGCTGATTTGCTCGGCTAGCCCTTGCCGCCCCGAATGTCAAAAGGACTATTCCACCAAGCTTCAAGGATTGCGCCTGTTCCACTCCAGGACAGCCTTGAATTTGGGTTGGTCCTTGTCGGCTTCGTCGAGATATTCCGTCAGGCCCCAGTTCCCCCACTTGCTCCAGGCGCCTGTGGAAGAGTAGATGCACATGAGGTCGCCGCCTGTATCGCGCCAGGCGTCCAGGTATTTTCCGTAAATGGCGCCCATGCGTGGATGCCGGTTTGCCGCCTGGAAGAGCCGGGTCATTGCCTCATTGTTTTCGCCGCCCAGGACTCCGACGAGGTGCTGGCCAGCTTCGTAACAGACCAGTTTGAGTCCATACTTGTCCGCCACCTTCTTCTGGGTCTTCATCCACTTGATGCTTTCGGGCATCGCATTGGTTTCGGCGAAATCGAGAACCTGGTCAACCGTCCACCTCGCGACTTCGTCGGAGGATGGCTTGGTGGATGGCCCGATGCACATGGTGATATACGGCGCGATGGCCAGGACATCAGCATGTCTTCCAGTGTCATTGTTTCCCAACAGCATCGCGTCGCTCCAGTATTCGCCGCCTGCCGCCTGCCAGGCTATCACCCTGGAGAGTCGTTCGTGCCCGTTAAAGACGTTCTCCCAGATCTTGAACACTTCCTGTGAACGTCTTCCGTAGTACATGGCCGCGCCCTCCCATGGTCGTTCACTGGGGCCGATCTTAAGTGCCCTGGCCTTGTCCTGGGCATAGTGATTCTGCTCGAACATCCCGTTCCAGACCTCGTTGGAGTACTCGATGTATATTTTCAGGGTTGGATCGAGCAGGCGTTTCACGAGGTTTGCGAAATTGGCAACGTAATCGTCCGATGCACCATGAGGCAGGCAGAACCAGGGGTTGATCTTCAGCTTATTGCAGAGATCGACCATGGCCTCAACCGGCATGCCGCGTTCGGTGCAATTGCAATATGATGCGGTTGGCCGATCGCTCCATTCCTTCTGCTTGGAGCCGTTGGTTTCCATCCAGTCCATGAAGCGAAACGTATTGAATGTCTGCCAGCGCTGGACAAACGGCGGGTAGTACGGATCCCGTTGGTATGATTTCTCGAAGCCGGGCATGATGACTCTTATATTTCTGACGTGGTTTGTAGGGCTGGTTGACCGCAGCGCGAGGAACGTGCCGCCCTTTTGCGTGTCAATGTTGACGACGATGCGGCCGGGTTCGCGGGAGACAATGGTGCTGTTATGGGTGAAGTCGATTTCGCCTTCGCCCTCGTAGAGGCAGACGTATTGACCTGCCGGGGCGTGGCCGTTGTTGCCGGTTAGGATCGGCGTCTCAGCCCAACAGCTATCCTCGAGCTTGTTGATCCAGCCGTTCTCATCCCGGTCCAGTTCCGGGCCTTTCCCCCAGTTGAGGCCCTTCTTCTGGCTTATCCACTGCCGCGACATGCGGAACACGTCGACATAGACATATTCGGTGGTCCAGTCGCAGGGGCCGGCAAGGTTGATGCCGAGGCGGCTTTCAGCGGGCTGGCGAGTCTGCCCGCCGTTTGTGGATGTTTGGGACAACGCGAGAAGTATGACGAGCCACGCCACGATTCGACTTTTCACCGGATCTCCCTTTGAGGATAAGTTACGGCGCTACCGCATGATGAAGACAGACCCGTGGGGCGGCCAGGCAGCGTATTCTCCGGAATTGATCTCAACGGCATCCGGAGTCCCGTTGCTGTTCAGATCGGAGGTCAACCCGGCCGGTATCACACCTGCCGCAATAGACAGATCGTCCACATAGGCCGAAGCGAAGATATTGTTGACCACAAAGGACGAATAGCCGGCAAGTTTCGTCGGCGCATTCAGTCCTTGCGCCACCAGGTCGCCGCCCACAAAGACGGCAAAGGTACCGTGGCGGTAGTCCTGACACACAGAAATCCGGACAAACGCATTGCTCGAAATCGGCGGCACAGGCGTGTTGTCCACCTTGTTCGAGCATACGAGCCACCCGTTGTTCGTAGCGACGACCAGATAGCCGTTCGAGCTCACATAGGCCAAGAAGCTCGAACGGTTCGTGGCCGGCACTTCGGGTCCAAGCCCCAGCATGGGTTGGAGATAGAAGTCGGTCCACACTTTCGGCGCAGCCGCGGAATTGACGCTGTTGGACAGCACCGCATCGTCGGGAACCACCACCGCGTGGTTGCCGCCATTCCTGACCGTGCTCTCGACCATGACCGTTCCGGTCGAGGCGTACCAGCCGCGGAAGCCAAGACTCGACAACATCGTGCCGCCCGCATAGGACTCGAAGTTGTCCGCAAAGGGAAGGGGGAGCGTCGCAGACGTGCCCCACGTGCTGGAGATCGTGAAGGTGCCGGTCATATCCACCTGACTGGCCGGCACCGTGAGATGGCCGACGGCAAAGGTCAGCAGACCTGTGCCGGTGACGCTCAGGGAACCGCCCACGCTCACGGTGCCGGCGCCCGTGACCTGGATGCCGCCCGCGACACTCGCCGTATTCACCGTCAGGGTCTGTCCGGCCCCGACGGTCACGGTCCCGTCCGCAGTCAAGGAACCCAACGTGGCTCCCCGGTCAAAGGCGACCGTGGCGCCGGCCGTCACCGTCAGCGCGCCGGCACAAGCGGCCGTCCCCGCGAAGTCGACCATGGCGCCCTGGCCGAAGCTGCAGGTGCCGGAGCACTGGAACGGCCCCAGGCACGTGAACCGGGCGCCCGCTTCCACCACCAGATTGCTGCACGTCAGTGATGCCAGGGTCACCGTCGCCCCTGTCCGGATCGTCAGGTTGCTGCACGTCACGGACTGCGCAAAGGTGGCGAGCGTGTTGGTCCCCACCTCCACCGAACTCACCGGCGGATTCGTCAAGGCTTGCTGGAACGTGCAGTTGGCGTTGGGCGGGATCGTCAGCGCGCCGTTCTGCCACCAGGTGTTGCCCAGTGCAAATGTGCCGCTCATGTCCACGGGAATCGGCGGATAGATGAACTCGGCCTGCGTGAAGTTCATGGCGCCGCCGATCGGCAGACTCAGGGCCGTGGTGACATCCACCGTGGCGCCGGCCGCGGCCAGTACCAGGCCCGGGACCGTCGCCGACGTCACCGTGAGCAACTGGCCTGCGGCCACGGACACCGTGCCCGTAGCGTTCAACACGCCCACGGTCGCGCCCTGGGCCAGGGTCACGGTGGACAAGGCGGCCAGGGCGAGCGAGCCCGGACACGACACCGCATTCGAGAACGCGCCCACTGCGCCTTGGTCGAACCCGCACAGATTGGCGCAAGCGAAGGCACCCAGGCAGGTCAGTCGGGCGTTGGCCCCGATGCTCGCGTTGCTGCACGTGACGCTTGCCACGGTCACCGTCGCCCCCGGCGCCACGATCAGGTTGCTGCACGTCAGCCCCTGGCTGAGCGTCACCGCCGAATTCGTATCCAGGTCGACCGTTCCCCAGGTCATGCCGGCCTGGAACACGACGCCCGTTGAACGCACGGTGAGTGTTCCCGTGTTGGTCATCGCTCCGCCCACAAACTTGATGGCGTTTGAGACCAGAATGTCCTCACCGTAGGGTCCGGCCGGCACATAGATGGTGTCCCGCGCCCGCGCGGCCGCCACGGCTGCCGCTATGCTGCCGTAGGCCGGATAGCCCGTCCCGCCGACATACTGGGTCCGGCAGGCATAGCCGTAGGTCTGGATCTCCTGCGCCTCGCTCAGGCCGTCGCCGTTGCGATCGCTCGACAGGCCGCTTGGCAGGTTGGTCTGCACCCACACGTTGTCCAGCCAGCAATTGCTTTCAATGTTCCGGACCTGAAACTGATTATAGTTCAGGGCGTTCGTGATGAACGCGAGATCCTGCAGCACCAACTGGCCGTTCACGAACACGGCCTGTTTCGCGAGGCGGTAATCCTGGAAGACTGACACCCGCGCGTATCCGTTCGTGGCCGGCGGCACCGGGCTGCCCCAGATGTCGTTCGAGCAGACCAGGAACCCGGTTGGCGTGCCCACGCTAAGGTAGCCGTCGAGCGTGAAGAAGCTGTAGAAGCTCGACGTGTTGGTCGTGGGGTCCGTTGTCGCGATGCCCAGAACCGGGTTGATCTGAAGGTCCGTCCAGAGGCGCAGGTTCACATCCGCGTTCACCGTGTTGCTCAGTGAAACGCCCCCGCTCAGATAAGCCGCGTTGGGTGGCGAATAGGCCCCGCCGTTGGTCACCATCGCCGCCGCGCTGTCGGCGCGCCATCCGTTCACCGGCGCGTCAAACGTGTAGCCGGAGGTGTAGCCGGAGTCGAAGGCGTCGTAGAACGCCGGTACCGCCGCACCTGCCATCGTCGCTCCGAAAGCGACGGTCGCCCATAGCCATAACCGTTTCATAGTACCCCCTCCGGCGACGGTCTTCGACTACATGATCTGGATCACGGTAGCCCGCGGCGCAGCCGGGACCACATTGAGCGTCACCGCGGTCGTGGTATTGGTGATGCTGTAAACCCAGTGCGTGCTGGACGGCAGGGTCCAACCGTTGACGCTGTAAGTCACCGTCGTGCTGGACGTGATCAGCGGGTAACTGCCGGCGCCGAACCCGGCCAGTTGGCCGATGTTCAACACATTGGTCCCGGCAGCGAGGGTGACCTTGCCCGTGACGCTCAGCGTGTCGCTGGCGCCGACCGCCCCGAAGTTGTAGTCGAAGATCGTGCCGCCCGTAATGTTCAGGGCATTGGCCGCTGAACAACTGTTGACGTTTACATGCAACGTGGCGTTGCTGGAACCCGTACCGACGTGCGGCGAAAGATGCGCGCCCGCATTCAAGGTGACCTGGGCGCCGCTCGCGCCAGTGGGCACGATATAGCCCGAACCGGCGAGCGTGGCATTGGTGAGAACCGTCAGCGTTCCGCTACCCGTGGCCGAGCCGGCGGTGTTGCAAGCCGAAAGCGTACCGTTGCTGACGGTGGTGGCCGACGCATACGTATTCGAGGCGGCGAGGATCAACACGCCGGCGCCAATCTTGGTCAAGGTCGCAGAAGCCCCATTGGTGATGGCGGCGTTGATTGTCAGTTTACCGTCACCCCCGATCTGTGCGACCCCGCTGGCTTGCAGTCCAAACGAAGAACGGTTGGCATAGGCGCCCAGCCCGGAACCGCTTCCGACCGTACTGCCAACCACAGGAACGGACGTGTAGCCGTTGCCGGCGTTAGTCAGGGAAATGGAAGCTACGCTGAAGTTTTGAACATAGGTGGGAGTCACGCCGGTACCCGATCCGTTTTGCGTGAAATTAGTGGGGGCGCTGGTGTAACCGTAGCCCGGAGTTGACAACGTCAGGCTCGTTATCGCCCCAGCACTGGCTGTCACCGTGTAAACCGCACTCTGGCTGGCGCCGCCGCCCACCAGAGTGATCGTATCGCTTGTATTCCACCCGGTACCAGCGCCTATGACATTAGCGATGGTATTGGTAGTGGCGGAGAGCGCGGCTATGACGGCTGCCGCACCACTCCCGCCACCGCCCGAAATTGTCAGCGGCTTACCTACATCCGCCCCGACAAATCCGGCGCCGCCATTGGTGAACGTGATACTGGCCAAGCCGTTATCCAGCGTCGAAGCGATGTTAGTGCTGGAGTTGACCAGTGTTACATAGGTTTGGTTCTGACTAATAGCCTTGTTGACCGTTACGCCGGCTAGATTCAGTACGGGAGCCGGAACTGAATTGGCGCCGATCGTCATTGCGCCACTATCATTGATCCGCGCCGCGCCGCCAAAGCCCAGTGCATAGTTGTTTGCCGCGATCAACGTCCCGCCATCCATACCCAGAGATCCGGTGAACGTGTTTGTGCCGCCCAGAGTCCAAGTACTACTGCCGCTCTTGGTCAGTTGAAAACTGGACGGTCCTGTAGACGCATTGGCAATCGAACCTGACACCGTATTGCTCGATCCCGTTCCGGTCAGAGTCGCACCCGTACCATTGAGTGTGGAAGGAGCGATCCCGCCTACAATCAGATTGGCGGTCGTTGGATTGAGATAGAAAGCGGTTCCTCCTAACACGGTTACATTAGCGACGGACAGGCTGTAGCCATTACCACCCGTGACACCCAATGTGCCACCGAGGCTTACCGTTTGAAGCCAAAGCGTGTTGTTGGATGCTGTTCCGCCAACCGGATCCAACCGATTGACATCAACAATGCCGGTGTAATACGAGGTCATCCCAACGGAACCGCCGGAGCAGAATCTATCCCCGTTGTTGTCGCTGCGCAGTTGCAATACGCCTAAGTTGCCGAAAGACACCAGACCGTTCTTCGTCGCATCCACATGGTTTTCCCGCAGTATGGCGCCGCCATTGATCACGATGCCCCCGGCATAGGTCGACGAACTGGCAAGAACCGTCGTATTACTGGTGAGGTAGATCTGCCCACCACCCTTGACGCCGAGCTTCCCGGTGATATTGATCGTTGTGGACGTGCTGGTGCCTATCAGCGTGAACCCCGAGCCATTCGCGCCGTTAAGCGTGCCCTGTATGGTCAGTGTCCCATTGTAGACATAGAGTTTCGCATCGTTGCCAGGCACCACCGTGACGTTCGGTCCGAAAGTAAGGTTATGATTGCCAGAGTCATCCATAAGCAGGCCGGCAGCGGTCAAGCCGTTCAGAGTTGCGCCCACAAGAATGGGAGATATAGGAGTGGAGGCGTTGATCGTCACATCCTGCCCAACCCCTGATTTGAGCCAGATGCCCCCTACCAAGTAAGACCACGGCAAAGTCGCGATATCCGGCTGTATAGAAAACGTACCGTCAAAAACGGCGCCTAATGAACCGCTGTTCGGCACGCCGGCCGACCAGTTGGCGGTATTGGTCCAAACCGTGTTTACCCCAATCCAAGACGACATCGGCGAATCCGCCAATCCCGGCAACGGGATCGACGCCAGACACACGATTGCCGTCATCATCGACCCACGGAGCCAACCCCTCTGCTTGCTGTTCATGTGTCCCCTCCGTCTTTACCCGCGCCTTACCGATTTGCAGTGGACTTACAGACGGCTTTCATTATACACCCTCGGCTGATCGTGGGCGGGACAATGTTTCAGTTAACCCGTTGACTGAAATCGGCTATCCTTTCGCATTCATGACGGTTCGCATCACACTCCGCGACGTGGCGAGGCGCCTTGGTTGCTCGACGGCCACGGTTTCGCTGGCCTTGCGCGATCACCCGCGCCTGCCTGAGGCCACCCGTGACCGGGTCCGGCGCGTGGCGCGCGAACTGGGGTACCGGCCCGACCCCATGTTGTCCGCGATCGCCTCGTCCCGCTGGCGAGGCCGTTCTGTGGCGGCTGGGTCCACGCTAGCGCTCGTCACTGACGGACGCGCCGATAACCTCGCCGCCATGCGCGCGCGAGCCGAACACCTGGGATACCGGCTGGAAACGTTTACCGTGGCGGATTACCTCCGTGGCCGTCGCCTGTCGGACGTGCTCTATCACCGGGGCATCATGGGCGTCCTGATCGACCAGATCTTCACGCCGGGGTTCGTCGAGTCCTTCGACTGGTCGCATTTCACATCGGTGGCCGTCAGCGAAGGTTCCTTTCGTCCGCCCACCCACCTGGTTATGCCCAACCACTTCCGGGCCGTGCAGACCGCGTGGGATCACGCCTTGGAGATGGACTTCCGGCGGACCGGCTTGATGATATTCGACCAACCGCAGGCGTTGGATTTCCATGATCGACGGGCGGCCTTTCTCGATCGGCAGGCGCAAGTGCCCGTTTCACGGCGGTTACCCATCTTAGCTCTCAAACCGCATGCCGCCGATCCCGCCAGCCGCGCAGAATCCTGTCGGGTTATCGATGACTGGATCCGCCGCCGCCGGCCCGATGTCGTATTGGGCTTCAACGACATATTCTATTGGCTCCTTAAGGATGCCGGGTGGCGCGTGCCGGAGCAAGTCGCGTTCATTTCCTTGTGGAAGTCAGGCGCGGAACGGGCCTACCCCGGATGTCTTCTATCGCCCGCCGAGATCGGCTGCCGGGCCATCGACTGGCTGGATTCGCTGTTGCGGTCCGGTGCTAGAGGCCTGCCCGACTGCCCCGCTACGATGGAAATCGACATGCGCTGGGTGGATGGCGCCGGCCCAATTCCCGTGAATAGATAATGCGTTATATTGACACTAGCGTCGTCTACTCGTATTATCATGGCGTTGTTTTTGACGGAGGAAGCCATGAACGCGTTGACCCAGATGCAGGGCGTCGAGACGTTTCACCTGCTCTTTCTCGCCCATGCGGGACAGGCCCTGGACAAGCGCTGTTACGCCTTGAAAGGCGGGTGTAATCTCCGGTTCTTCTTTCGAAGTATCCGCTATTCGGAAGACATGGACTTCGACGTCCAAGGACTCTCCCTGCAAGAATTGCGCAGCCGCGTCAATCGCGTGCTGGGGGCCAAGGCATTCCGCGAGACCCTGGCGCTTCGGGAAATGGAGATCGAGCATGTGACGGAGTCCAAGCAGGCTCAGACGACGCAACGGTGGAAGTTCGGCCTCCTCACGCCCGCCATGTCACTACCGGCGCCCACCAAGATCGAGTTCTCCCGCCGTGCCCCGTTTTCCGATGCCGTCTTTGAAAGCGTGAACCCCGCGGTCCTGCGGGCGGCCGGCTTGCCACCCGTGCTGGCCTCGCACTACCCAGCAGGCCCCGCCTGGCGCCAGAAGGTCGGCGCGCTGGCCAATCGGACTGTGACGCAGGCGCGGGACGTCTTCGATCTGCACCTGCTTCTTGCCTCCGGCGCCATTGAGGCCGTACACGAAAACGCGGCACTGCCACCGAACGTTCTCCGCGACGCGGCGAAGCGATGCCTGGACGTGAACTTTGCGCAATTCAAGGGACAGGTGCTGTCGTATCTGGCCCCGGAAGAGCAGTCGGCGTACGACCTGCCCGGCCTGTGGGACGATATCGTGCTCAAAGTGGCGGATGCTTTGCGGGGGGACCATGCGGACGCTTGACGCACTGGCGCGTTTATCCGCACTGCACGCCCCTGCGTTCACGACCAACGACGCGGCGGCGACGTTGCGTATTCCTCGCGCCCACGCCAGCAAGACGCTCGAACGCCTGGCGACCGCGCGCCAGATGGTGCGGCTGCGCCGGGGGCTTTGGGCCTTTCCCGAGAAGGTTGCCCCTCTCCTGTTGCCTGTCTATCTGACGGCGCCTGAGCCCTGCTACCTGTCCCTGCAAAGTGCGCTCTATTTCCACGGTTTGATTTCGCAGGTGCCGCAGCAACTCTATGTCGTCTCGCCCGGACGCACGCGGCTGATCCGGACCCCGCTGGGAGCGGTGTCGGTTCACCACGTCACGACGGCCTGGTTTACCGGCTTCACGGTGGACGTCCGGACCGGCGTGGCCATGGCGACACCCGAGAAGGCCCTGGCCGACTTTCTCTACCTGACACCGGCGCGGTCGCGCCTTTTCGCGGCCCTGCCGGAACTCGATCTGCCCAAGGGTTTCAACTGGGGGAAAATCCGGCGCCTGACCGGTCGGATCGCCTCCCCGCGCCGTCGGACCATGGTGCTTGAACGACTGCGGACCCTGGCGAGCGAAACGCAGCAGCGCGTCGATAAGGAGCAGGAATGAAATCGATAGTCGAGAGTGCGCGCGGGCTTGTGCAGTTGGGCGCGTTTGCGGAACTGCTCAACATCCCGGGCAAGTATCTCAACGACCACTGTTTTATGAATCCTGTGAACCCGTGCGGTTGGGCTATTGTCACGCGGCCGAAGTGTTCGAATGGCAGGGGCAATGGCTGATCAGCCACTGCTCGGGCGAGCCAAAGGACTACCTGTACCGGGAATCGACGGCGAGACGCTGCCGCGCCACCCGCCCTGACGCAAGCGCCCTTGACCCGCTCGGCGTGATATAAAAGTATGTATGCATGATGTGTGGTGCATACTTACTTTCGAAGGAGTCGTATGAATGCAGTTGTGGCGGAGCGAGGACAAGTCACCATACCGAAACGGTTCCGGGACAGGCTGGGAATTGGCCCCAGCACGGTGGTTGATTTTGAGGAGGATGGGGGGCGACTTGTTCTCACCAAGGTGGTCGGCGTGGATCCCGTATCCAGGGTTATGGGGTGTGTCCGGAGTGGACGGAAATCCGAGGACATCATTCGAGAACTCAGGGGGGACGCATGATAACAGCCGTGGATACGAGCGTCCTCTTCACACGTACCAATATCCGCGCCGCCTCACTTCGCGGGGCGGGCAATGGAAGATGCGGTCGAACGTCGCGTAGAACCGGCTGAGGGACCGAAAGCCGCTGTCGAAGGCGATGGACACGATCTTCTGGTCGGTGGTCGCCAGCAGGCGATGGGCATGGTGGGCCCGGTGCAGCATCAGGTAGTCCGTCGGGCTCATGCCGCAGTGTTGATGGAAAAGCGTGCTGGCATAATTCACGTTTAGACTCGCCGCCTTCGCGATGTCCGCGGCCGTGACCTCATCCAGGTAATGCTCGGCAATGAACCGAGCCATCTTCTCGACGCGCAGGGGGCTTCCCGCCGGCTCCGCCGTTTGCGCCACCATTCCGCCCTCGGCCGCTGCGGAAACCCGCAGCGCCAACCGCAGCAGTCTGGCGCGGATTTCCAGCCCCGCCACGTCATGGAAACCTCGGTCCGGATTCCGCAAATCCTCCACCCAGCGGGCGCAATCCAACTCGTCTTCAGGCATCGGTTGGTCGACGAGCAAGGCCCCTTCCATGAGCCGCTCGATGAAGGTCGACGGCAGCTTCCACTGAAACACCCAGGCCATGGGGACGGTGAACCAATAGAATTGGGTCGCCTTCACCTTCACCGACTGATGAGGCGTGGAACCCCAGAACACGGTCAACTGCCGGGGCGGGATTCGCACCATGGAGCCCCGGACAAGGTAGACGACCTCTCCATCCAAGAACAGATTGACCTCCAGCCGTTCCGGGTGCTGGTGGCTTCCGGACATGAGGCGCGGGCGGTCGCAATTCCCGTGCAAGCCCTCGCCGTAGGAAGCATGCTCCGTCTCCATGGACCTGAGAATACGGGAAGTTTTGACGGGATGGCAAGAAGACTCTTATCGCCCCGAACGCGTATACTGTTGATCATCACACGTAGGGTTATCAAAGGGGTCATATGTCATTCAACGGAATCAATATGGGATTGGGTTCAATCGCAAAACTGGCGAAGTCACGCACGCGTTCGATTACGGCCGAGAATGTCTACGGCGAGAAGGGCCGCGGCGGCATGGCCGAGGTAAGCGACACGCCGCAACCGGAGGTCGCGAAGATTGGGCAGAAATGGGACGGCGCCAACAAGTGCGCGCGCGATCTGGGACAGACCTGGAAGGTGCGCCCCTGCATCACGTTGCCGGCCGGATCGACAACCCCCCTGATGGATATCGACGGCCCCGGCTGCATCCAGCACCTCTGGATCACGGTTGACGTGAAGTTCTTCCGCGACCTGGTCATCCGGCTGTATTGGGACGGCGAGCAGAACCCCAGCGTTGAATCGCCGCTGGGCGATTTCTTCTGCAACGGATTCAAGGCCCGGACGAACATCCTGGCCCTCCCGATCAATGTGAATCCCTCCGGCGGCTTGAACTGCTATTTCCCCATGCCGTTCCGAAAGCACGCCCGCATGACGGTCGAGAACAGAAACCCGGCTGATATCGGCGGGTTCTTCTATACTATCAACTACGCACTAGCAGAGGTTGAGAAAGACGAAGCCTATTTCCACGCGCAATTCCGCCGGACGAATCCGGTCCCGTACAAGGACGACTACACGATCCTCGACGGCGTGAAGGGGCAGGGACAATACGTCGGGACGTATATGGCCTGGCAACAAAATAACACCGGCTGGTGGGGTGAAGGTGAGATCAAGATGTTCCTCGACGGCGACGCCGAGTTTCCGACGATTTGTGGTACCGGGACCGAGGATTACTTCGGCGGGGCCTGGGCGTTCGGGCAGAATTACAGCGCGCCGTTCCTGGGCTACCCGATGGGCGGGTGCGACGGCAAGCCCGGCAACCGGCACGGTCTGTATCGGTTCCACATCATGGACCCCATCCGCTTCGAGCAGGATCTGCGCGTGATCATGCAAGCCATCGGGTGGCGCAGCGAACACCGGTACCTGCCGCTGCAGGACGATATCGCCTCAGTGGCGTATTGGTACCAAACCGAACCGCACGGCGCGTTTCCGGCATTTCCGGATCGGGATTCGCTGGAAGTGATCTAAACCACTGGCGTCCCACAGAGACGCCAAGGCTGTAGCGGATTAGGCTGTAGGCTGTAGATGAAATTCAAAAATTGAAGATCGAAATGCCTCGCCGTAAACCAGAGTCAAAAGTTGCAGAATTCCTACAGTCTACAGCCTATAGCCTACAGTCTCGACATCCCTATGGGATGGTAGTGGATTTGAACCATGAATAAGACTCAGCGTCAGATTGTTCTGGAAGCCAAACAGCGCCGGCCCAACGACTGGTGGCCGCGCGGGGACGGGCATGTCGTGCTGGGCACGCCCGGCGAGCCCACCCGTCAAAAAGGGTACCACGAACCGGGCGGAAGTTTCAGCCCGTCGCCCGGCAGCTTTGGCGTCGCGTTCTGGGTCCTCGACCCGGCGGGCAAAGTCATCGCCACCAGCGACTCGATCCCGATGGACCAGATCGAACAGCACTTTGTGTGGGACCCGGACAAACGGGTGCCATCCCTGGCGACCGCGACTCCGTTCTACCGTTGCGTATGGTCGGTGGTGAAGAGCGGACAGTGGCAGCTCACCGTGCAAGGCATTCCGAAAGGTATGTCCGTGCACGTCGTCATCCGCAGCGTCGGACCCGCCGGCGGTCCGCTCGAGAATCTCAGTTGGGACGGCGCCCAACTGCTCCTGAATCGTCGCTGGGTCGTGCAGGGCACGCCGGCGCCGGTGACTGTGAGCGTGGGCAGCGAGGAAGGAACGGCGTGGACTCAGGCGCCCGCGGCGAAGACCTCCCATGCGGACCCGGACGGGTGGGGCTATGCACGTCTCACGCTCGCATCCGCTCCCGTGCATACGTTCACGCTGCGGGACACGGTCCCGCAGTTCAAGAGTCCCCTCGCCTTCGACCGCGTCCAGTCGACGCTGGAAATGGACTTGCCCGACAAGCGCTTCGTGACCTCGCTCAATGCCCAGGCGGCGCACCTCATGATGGGCTTCGAGGGCAACCAGACGCGGCCCGGCGAGCCGGTCAACTACCCACTGGCCTGGGAACGCGACGGCGCCTATGGCGTCGTGGCCATGGCGCGGTGCGGACAACTGGACGTGGCCAGGGAACTGGGCGTCTATTTTGCCGAGAATGATTACTTCGGCGGGTTCGGGGCCGAAGGCGACGCGCCGGGCTCCGCCATCGGCGCCCTCGTGGATGTGGCATCGATTCTGAACGATGCCGACTTCTCCAAATGGCTCTGGCCCCACGTGGAACGCAAGGCTGCCCTAATCTACGAAATGCTCTCGGCCACGCAGCGCATCACCAAGGAATGGATCGGACCGATCGTGCCGTCGTGCGTGACGAACCCCTTGATCCCGGTCATCTGCGACGCCACGCGCAATGGCCTTATCGCCGGGACCATGGATCACCATTTCCCGATTCTCTACATCAATGCGATCTCCTATCGCGGCCTGCGGCAGGCGGCCAAGCTGGCGACCCGGTTGGGCAAGCACGCGGAAGCCAAGCGCTTCCTCGAAACCGCCGCGGTGTTGCAGCGCGGCTGGCAGGGTGGCTTCCTGACGGACGAGGCCAAGAACGAACGGACGTATATGTCCTCGCTCTGGCCGAGTTGGGTGGCGGCCAAGGATCCCGCCCCGTTCCGGGAAAAATTGGAGACGCGGTGGCAAACGACGAAGGACGCGGCCGGCGCGCCGTTGAAACGGCCGCTCTGGACCTACTTCAACGCGGGCGAGGCGCATCAGTGGCTGTTCCTCGACGAGCCCGATCGCGTGTGGCAGACGCTGGCCTATTTCTGGGCCACCGACTGTTCGCCCGGTTTGTATGCCTACTGGGAGGGCAATGGCGAGGAGAACGCCTTCCGTCAATGGGAGAACATCCGTGGCTGGCTCACGCCGCGCTACGTGACGCCGCACTACTGGACCGCCGCTGAGATGCTGCTCCTGCAACTCGACATGCTGGCCTATGTCAGCGAGTTCGGCGAGGAACCGGTCCTGGTGATCGGCGCGGGCGTGCCGGCGGCGTGGCTCAAGCATCCCATGCACGTGCAGGGACTGCCGACCTCCCTCGGCTCGGTCGGTTGGACTTACAAGGACAACACGGTCACTGTGGACGTCGCAGGTTCGGAGAAGTGCGCGGTTCGCTTGGGGATTGGATTTGGGAAGGACACCAAGTTGATCGTGTCATTCTTGTAGGGGCGTCGCTCGCCGACGGCCGCTGTACAGGCGACTGACCAGCGGACTTCGCAAGCGAAGCCTACCTACGAGGGTTACGGGCGATAGCTCGCGTTGGAATGTTTGGGACGGCACAACCCGTCCCTGTAGAAGGAGGAAAAGGCCATGCGTACGTATAATGTGTCGAAAATGGGATTCCTATTGGCCGTCATTGCCACGCTGGCACTGACAACGGGGGCGTTGGCAACCGACTTCAGCGGTTGGTTGTATAAAGCCCCCATCACGTTCTCCGGTTACAACCGATCGGAGACGCTAACCAACTTCCCGGCTCTGGTCATAATGAGCCCGAACAGTGGCGGATTCAGTTACGCGGCCATGGCATCGCCGGCCAATGGCGGCGATTTGCGTTTCTCCGCGGCCGATGGGGTTACGGAGTTGAACTACGAAATCGACACCTGGACCAACGGTGGCACGTCTTATGTCTGGGTCCAAGTGCCGGCCCTGGCCGATTCCAACAGCCTCATCTATGCCTATTGGGGCAATAAGACTCAACTAACGCCGCCGGGCTACACGACCAACGGGGCCACATGGACGAATGGCTATGCGGGTGTCTTCCACATGAAGCAGACCAACATTGTCGACTCTTCCTACGTGATGGCCAATGGGACCAATTACGGAAGCACCAATGCCGTTGGACAGATCGGAACCGGTCAGGGATTCGGAAGCGGTACTCAAACGTGCGGCAATGCTGGCGCCTACATCGCTCTACCGTCATCGTACACGGGGTATTCGAATTTCCCCAACGGGCTCACCTTGTCCGCTTGGATATACCCCACGAGCACGAACGCCTATCAGCATTTTCTTTCTCTCAGTGCCGGTAGCGGCTTAAACACCGACGTCATCAAGATCTATCGCTATAGCACCACGGCCGACCTGGGCTTCAATGTCTTTCAAGGTAGTAGTCCCGGTACCGGCGTGACCACAACGGCCGTCTTACAGACAAATTTCTGGCAACATGTCGTTGTCACGGAGTCAGCCAGTGGCAACGTCACGATCTACTACAACGGCTCGGTCATGGCCACCGGCACCACGTATACACCTAATAATGTGGCGCGCCACTACAACTGGCTTGGCAAGTCCCCGGCGACCGGCGACTACTACTACGGAGGCTTGATGGATGAAGTCAGCGTGTCGACGGTCACCCGGTCCTCGAACTGGGTCTGGGCCTGCTACATGAACCAAGTGTCGAACACGGCGGCGTTCCAGACCTATGGCAGCGCGATGGTTGCCGGCTTAAGCGTGAGCAATCTCCCGCCTGGCAGCGTCAACAATTACGGGGGCTGGGCTCTCAACGGCTCGCTTTCGTATACCGGTTCCGCGCCCGTCACCGTCGTCGTCTATTGGGGGCCCACGGACGGCGGCACGGCGGCCTCGGCCTGGTCGAACGCCACGCCCGTCAGTGTGGCGGGTGCCGGCCCGTTTGCGGCCCAGGTCAGCGGCCTGCCATCGTTTACCCGCTATTATTACCGGTGCTTTGCCAGCAATGCGACCGCCATGGTCTGGGCGTCGGCATCATCCTCGCTGCTTACAGCGATCAACTTCGGGGAGTTCAGTCATAAGCTGAAGATTTCTTATTCGGGCTACAACAAGCCGGAGACGCTGACCAATTTCCCTGCCCTGGTTGTCTTGAGCACGAATATCGCGGCGTTCAAGTATTCGGATTTCGTCTCTCCGAACGGGTATGACCTGCGGTTTATCGGCTCGAACATGTTCCAAACGCTGAACTACGAAATCGACACCTGGAACACCAATGGCCTTTCCTGCGTCTGGGTGCAGGTGCCGACCCTGGCCAGTTCCAACGATTACATCTGGGCCTATTACGGCAGTCCAACGTACGCGACCGCGCCGGCTCCGTTCACGACCAATGGGGCCACATGGGCGAATGGTTATCAGGGCGTCTTCCACATGAATCAGACTAATGTGGTTGATTCTTCCTGCGTGATGGCCAATGGGTCCAGTTTCGGCAACACCAATGCCTCTGGATGGATCGGGACCGGTCAGGGATTCGGGAGCGGTACTCAAACGTGCATCAATGCTGGCCCCTATATCGCTCTACCGTCATCGTATACGGGGTATTCGAATTTCCCCAACGGACTCACCCTGTCCGCCTGGATCTACCCCACGATCATCAACAAGTATCAGCATTTCATTTTTCTGTCCACCGGCGGTAACTCGGAGGATATCACCTTCTGCAACTCCAATACCACGTCGCGCCTGTTCTTCAATGTCGAGCACACTAGTATCGGCTCCCCGGTGACTTCGCCGCCCATCCTGCAAACGAATGTCTGGCAGCATGTGGTGGCCACGGAATCGGCAAGCGGCGCTGTAACGCTCTACTATAACGGGTCGGTGGTTGGCACGGGAACCACGACCGTGCCTGCCAATACGAACCGCACCGCCAACTGGATTGGCAAGTCTCCGGGGAGCGGCGACAACTACTTCGGCGGCTTGATGGATGAAGCCCGAGTCTCGATGGTCGCCCGCTCGTCGAACTGGGTGTGGGCCTGCTACATGAACCAGGTGTCGAATACCGCGATGTTCCAGACCTATAGCGCGGCGGCCCCCGTGCCGCCCCCCTCGGCCGGTTCCGTCATCATCGTTGAGTAGCCAAGGAGACTGGCATGAACTCACGATGCAAGGAAAGGCCCTGGTTCGCGGCCGCCCTGTTGCTCGGACTTGTCCTGGCAACGACGTGCGGCGCCGCCACGGTGCCGTCCGCGGAGTCGTTCGAGAGCTACCCGAACGGCTACGCGATCACGAACGCCGTCGGCTGGTCGTGTGACCCGGCCGGTGCCGCAATGGTCACCAACGACGCGGGCGCGCTCGGGGCGCTGGCGACCTACACCAATGCGGGCGGCGCGCTCCCGTTGGCCGCCGCCACGCACTCGAACGTGCTGGCGGTCACCCTGGGCGTCACCAACAGCGTCACCAGCGCCGTCGGCGGCGTGGTGCTGGCGGATTTCATGGTTCTGCCATCACCTTGCATCCAGTTGCCCTCGGGCGACACGAACTGGCAATACGCCTTCGTCCTCAACCTGAGCACACAACTCGTCATCTGGCAACGTTCGCCGGCAACGAACGCGTGGCTCACGCTGACGAACACGCCTGCGCTCGCCGCCGGCGCGTGGTTCCGCGTGCAGGTGGCGCAGGACTATGCACATCAGATGTACCAGATACGCGTGAACGGCGGGGACCCCATTACGGATGCCGCGGGTTACGCGGCAGGCGGCGTGTCGCAGCCCGGCTCCTGGTTCTACATGGTCCAGACCAACCGGAGTATGGCGCGATTCCGGCTGACCGACACCCAGCCCGCGATTTCGGCCTACCTCGATGACTTGGTCTTCACCAACCGGTCGCTCGCTTACAGCGGCACGGCGTTCGGGGAATCTGTCGCCAACAACGGGATGATCTCCAACAGCCTGATCGTCACGCTGGCCGGCGATACGTTTACCAGTGCCACGTATGTCGCGGGCACCCACTACACGACCGTGGGCGTGCCCTCGGGATTGGCGTGCAGCGTGAGCTATCTGAACTCCACGCAACTCACGGTCTCGTTGACCGGTACCGCCGCACCGCACACGGCAGCGGCCAGCACGAACATAACGCTGACCTTGAACGACGCCGCCTTCACGTTGGGCGTGGCATCCGACGTGGCCGGCGATACACGCAGCGATCTGACCGTTACCTTCCTCGATCCGCCCGTGCTGTCCGACACCCCGACGACCTTCACCGAAGCGCCGGCTAATGACGGTTCCATCGGGAACACGGTGTCCGTCACCCTGACCGGCGACACCTTCACCGCCATATCGCCCCTGGTCGAGAACACGCACTACACGGTGACAGGCGTGCCCAGTGGACTGACCTTCGCGTTGACCGTCGGCAACCCGACGCAACTGGTCGCGAGCCTGACCGGCAACCACGTTCCGCATGGTGCCGCCGAGAGCACAAACCTCACGCTGACGTTCAAGACGGCCGCCTTCACGCATGTGGCGGCCTCCAACATCGTGGGGACCGTCATCCCGTTGGCGGTAACGTTCAGGGACCCCATGTTCCTGACCTATGCACCCACGACGTTTGCCGAGAGTGCGACCAACAATGGGGCCATCGGGAACACGATTGCAATCGCACTGAACGGCGAGACGTTTACGAGCGTCTCGCCACTGGTCGCGAACACACACTACACGGTGTCAGGCGTTCCCAACGGATTGACGTTCGCGTTGACGCGCGTCAACAGTACGCAACTCGTGGCGCAGTTGACGGGCAAGGCCACCCGACACGACAGCGCCGCCAGCACGAACCTGACGCTGAGTTTCCTGGACGCGGCGTTCGCGACCGTGAACACGAACTATGTCCTGAACACGACCGCAGCCCTGGCCGTAAGTTTCAACGACCCGCCGGTCCTCACTTACAGCAGGACCTCGTTCTGGGAATTCAACGCCGGCGCGATCGACAACCAGACGCCCCTTACGATCGCGCTCTCTGGCGAGACCTTTGCGCCCGGCAACGAATTCGTATCCGACGGCAAGGTGACTGTCACGCCGGGGCTGCCGACCGGCCTGACCGCGGTCGTGACGCGCGTCAACGAAAACCTGCTGAACAT